>Ga0207122_1060_pt1 | contig 17972 bp, 13 predicted proteins | sample Alteio_BWMinHeat_38_FD_153504 | JGI IMG/M metagenome (GOLD analysis project Ga0207122, IMG submission 153504) | Enriched cells from forest soil in Barre Woods Harvard Forest LTER site, Petersham, Massachusetts, United States -... | ecosystem: Environmental > Terrestrial > Soil > Temperate forest >... | reverse complement strand
CCCTGAGCGTAGCCGAGGTGTGGCTCTGTGGTGAAATAGTTCTTTGATGCTCGATCTCCAAAAATATAGTTGTCTGGGTGAAGCCCTGCGGGATGCGGTGGACCGTTTCCCGTCCGAGACCTGCCTGATTGAAGCGGACCGCGACCGCGAGAAGACGCGGCTTACGTATTCCGATTTCAAGGAAATCAGCTTGCCGCTCGCGCGTGCGCTGGAAGACGCGGAATTCGATGCGGGTGACCGCGCCGCCATCCTCATGACGAATCAGTCGAAGTGGCTGATCTCCGCGTTTGCGATTTTCTACAGCGGGGGCGTGCTGGTGCCTCTGGATTACAAACTGACGGCGGCTGAACAGTTGCAATTGCTGGAACACTCAAAGGCCAAAGTGCTGGTGGTTGAATACTACCTGTGGCGGGCGATCATGCAATCGCCGGATTTCCACAAGATCACTACGAAGCTGGTGCTGGTGACCGAGGCGCCGTTGGGAGCGGACCTGGCAGGGGGATTTCGCTGGGAAGATTTTAAGCGCAAAGGGGCTCCCGACTTTGTGATGCGGCAACCGGAAGACGTGGCGTGCATCGTGTATTCGTCGGGCACAGGCGGGCGTCCGAAGGGATGCGTGCTTACGCATGAGAATTATCTGGAACAGTGCAAGGCGCTGACCGCGTGGTATCCATTCTGGCCGGGCGTGCGGTATTTGAGTATTCTGCCTACGAATCACGCGATTGATTTTATGGTGGGATTCATTGGGCCATTCGTCTGTGGAGCTTGCGTGGTGCATTTGCGGACGCTGCGCCCGGAATTTGTTCGGGATGCGTTTGTGCGTTACCGGATCACGTATGTGGCATTGGTGCCGATGATTGTGAAGAATCTGGAACGCGGGCTGCGGGCGAAATTCGACGAGTTGCCAGCGTGGAAGCGTGCGATTCTGAATCGACTAATCTCGCTGAACAAATTGCTGACGCGAAGACGGGCTCGAGTGAATGTGAGCCGCATGCTGCTGCCGCAAGTGCATCGCGCGTTTGGCGGGGAGTTGCTTGCGTTGATCACCGGCGGAGCGTTTATGGAACCATCGACGATGCAGTTTTTCTACGATCTGGGTGTTCCGGTGGTGAATGGATATGGGCTGACGGAGGCAGGTACGGCTCTGACGTTGAACGATCTTAAACCGTTTCGTGCTGATACGGTAGGCAAGCCGCTCCCCGGTGTGGAGTTGCGGGTGCTGAGTCCAAACGAGGAGGGGATTGGCGAAATTGCGGCGCGGAGCAAGACCGTGATGTCGCATTATCTGGACGATGCGGAATTGACGCTGGAGACGATCGTCGATGGCTGGCTACTGACAGGCGATTTGGGGCGATTCGATAAGACGGGGCATCTGCAGCTTTTCGGCCGGAAGAAAAACATGGTCGTCACGGAGGGTGGGAAGAATATTTATCCGGAGGATATTGAGGCAGCTTTTGACGGCCTACCGGTGAAAGAATATTGCGTGTTTGCCGCGAACTATGTGTGGCCGCAAAAGGAGTTGGGGAGGGAGATGCTGTTTCTGGCGCTGCGGCTGGAACAGAATCAGCACTTCGACAGCTCGCTGCTGCAGGAGATTGTGAACCGCAATCGTAACCTGCCGGATTTCAAACGCGTGGGCGGATATTTGATTTGGGAAAAAGATTTCGCGCGCACGGCGTCGATGAAGATCAAACGCCAGGCGCTTGCGGAAGAAATCGGAAAAACGGCAGAGCGGGGAGTGGTGGTGGGATTGTGACTGGGGAGGAATCGTACCTCGCCATTGTGAATCCCGCAGCGGGAGGCGGGCGCAGCCGCAAGATGCTCGGTCCGGCTCTGGCGCGGTTGCGAACGGGGGGCGTGGCCGTGGAAGTGGCGGAGACGCGGACTGCTGGCGATGCGACGCGATTTGCGCGTGAGGCCTACAGCCGCGGTCATAGAAGATTTATTGCGGTGGGTGGGGACGGAACTTCGTACGAAGTGGTGAACGGGCTTTTTCCAGAGGCCGGAACGAACGATCGCCCGACGTTGGGATTTTTGCCACTGGGTACGGGCAATTCTTTTTTGCGCGATTTCAGCGACCGCGGAGTCGAGCATACGATCGAGTCGCTGATCTCCGGGCGAGCTCAAGGCTGCGATGTGTTGCGATTGCGTCATCGCTCAGGAGTGATCCACTATATTAATCTACTTAGCGTGGGATTTCCGGCGGACGTGGCAACGTTGCGGGCGCGGCGATTCAGCGGTCAAGGAGAATTGGGATACGTCATTTCGATTTTTCTCGGCCTTGCCCGGTTGCGGAGACGGCCGTTCCCGGTGCGGGCGGACGGTGAAGCGGATTTCGACCGGAGACGCTGTCTGTTTCTTACCTTCAACAACAGCAAGTTTACGGGCGGGACCATGATGATTGCGCCGAAGGCTGCGGTGAATAGCGGGTTGATCGAATACGTTCGCTGGGGCGCCATCGGGCGACTGGGTCTGATACGGAACTTGCCGGGACTCTACGACGGTACACACATTCATCATCCGCTGGCCGAGCGGAAGGCAGTGCAGCGGGTGGAATTCGATCTGGACGCCCCAGTGGACGTGATGGTGGACGGAGAAGTGCTCACGCTGCATTGCGAGGCTTTGGATGTGTTGCCGGGAGCGTTGAATGTTGTGGCTTGAGCGCGTGATATAAGAGTGAGTCGGGTGGGAAGGAAATCATGTCGGAGCAGCGGCGAAAGCAGCAGCAAAAGCGGGTCGCGGTTGTGGATAAACAAGTGCCGTCGCGGAAGGTGTTGATCTGGGGCGGTATTGCGGTGGTCCTGATAGGCATCTATGGTGCGTGGTGGTACTACACGAATCATCGCTACGATGCGTTCGCGAAGTGTCTGGCATCGAAGCAAACGAAGATGTATGGACTTTATTGGTGTCCGCATTGCGCCGAACAGAAAGAGATGTTCGGCAAAGCGTTTCAGTATGTGCCCTATGTGGAGTGTGCAATTAAAGGCTCCCGCGAGTTGACGCCAGCATGTACGGCGGCGGGCGTGAAGTTGTTTCCGAGTTGGCAATTCGGCACCAATCCCCCGAAAGAAGGCGTGTTTCCCCTGGAAGAGCTTTCGGACAAGACTGGGTGCAGTTTGCCGTGAGTGCAACCTCGGATAAGGTGGCTGCGTCCAATGCAACTCCCGCGAAGGGTGGCCGGGGCTTGTTGGTGTTGATCGCGATTCTGGCGTTGGCGGGGATGGTGGTGTCAGCAGTGTCCTTGCAGCGTCACTATGCGAAATCGGCTTCGGCGTTCTGCGATTTCGGAGAGAGATTTAATTGCGATATTGTAAACCGCAGCGAGTATTCGAGCGTGATGGGTATTCCAGTGGCGGGAATCGGTGTGGCCGGTTATGGAGTTCTTTTCGCACTCGCGACAATTTATCGTTCACGGATAGAGACGCCACTTCGACTGCTGGTTACCGCTTTGGCGGGATTGGCATTCGCGCTACGTCTCACTTACGTCGAGGGCTACGTGCTGGAGACCTGGTGCATTCTGTGTTTGAGTTCGCTGGCTCTGATTGCGATGATCACAGTGCTGGCGGCAGCCCTAAAGATTCGCGCCGGAGTCAGCGGCTGAAGTCGTTCTGATGGGTAGAATCCAAGAAATAGAAAATAGAACGGGCGGCGTTTCCGCGGCGATTCGCGCCACTGGTGCGACCGGGGATCTCCGTTTGCACGAATTTCGCAGCCGAATCTTTAAGAACACGCGCTTCCTGCGCGTGTGGCTGCCCCCGGGCTATGACGACCGGCAAAACTCAGGCCGTTACTATCCTGTGCTCTATCTGAATGACGGGCAGAATCTTTTCGAATCTTCGACGGCGTTCGGTGGTGTGGAATGGGGGGTGGACGAGACGGCGGACCGGAAGATCCGCGAAGGCGTGGTTCCGCCGATGATTATCGTGGGCATGGATAACACGGGCAAAGACCGGCTGCGCGAATACATGCCGTACCGTTCGATGCATCCGAGGATGCTGCGGGTGCAGGGCCGGCATTATCCGGATTTTCTCACTAAGGAAGTGATGCCGTTTATCGAGAGCGTCTACCGGGTTGCCACGAGCCCGGAGAGTACAGGGCTGGGAGGGTCGTCTCTAGGTGCGCTGATTGCGTTGTACACCGCAATCGCGAGACCGGGAGTGATTGGCCGGCTGCTGCTGGAGAGTCCCTCGCTATGGGCATCGAACCGGCAGATGATCAAGGAAAGCCGGCTGGTAAGAATTTGGCCGGAGAAAATGTTTTTGGCAGCGGGCACGGCGGAAGCAGGAAATGCCGAGCGCAGCCGCACCGTTGTCGACGATGTGCGGGAACTCGCGGCCATCATGCGACGAGCAGTGTTGAGTGAGAAGCGATTGCGCATGGTGATCACCTTGGGAGCCGAGCATACGGAGTCGGCGTGGGGGGAGCGATTTCCGGAGGCGCTGCAGTTTTTGTTTGGAATCTGATCAGAGTGAAGTTGTGAGCGAAGCTGTTTTCCTGCCGAGTTCAAATATCCAGTACAAAATAGCGGTCATCACCAGGACTGAAAGCTGGAGGTGTGTCCAGCGTGCAAATGGGCCCACGAGGGGGAGTGCGAAGGCCAGATACAAAAGGAGCTTGAGGCGCGGAGTGGCGTTGTCAGGTTGCGTTGCGATCCAGTCGGAAATCAGAAGAAAGGCCGGCGCGACGATGACGAGATCGTAAACCGTGAGATGTGGGGCGAGGAGGACAGTTGCGAACAGCAGCGAAGAATAGCGCAATGATAGCGGCAGGGAACTACGCCAGCACACAACGGTTAATCCAGCGACCAGGAGCGCGGTAATGACATAGAAAGTGAATGAAGCGGATGGCCACGGGACTAGCATCGTCCAGAAGGTGCGCAGGCAGTGGGTTTGGTAAACCTTCGGTTCGAGTAGCGGCAACCTGTGTGGAGTATCGAGCAGCGTACGGATCCACTCGCGAAACGGGCCCGGGCCGTAGTACATCCCTGCCATGCATAGCTGGGCGAGGGCTGAGAGAAGCGCTCCGGCGATGATCTTTCCACGGAGTGTGATGAGGAAGACGATGGCGACGGCGAGACCTAACTGGGGCTTGAAGATAAGACATCCGAAGGCTAGACCGGCGAGGAATTCACGTTTCGCGCGCAGAGCAAAATATGCGAGCGTGAAACATGCGAGGGCCAGCGCGGAAGTTTGTCCCCAGGCGATCAGGTGCCAGAAAGCGGGGTAGGCTAGCGCGACAACGAGGACAGTGAATCCGTAATTGCGCAGGCTGGGGCAGGCGCGCCAGATTGCGTAGCAGCAAAGTCCGTAGAGCAGCGTACCGAGAGTGAGCCAGAGCGCCAGCGCCCAGGGATAAGATAGCCGGGCAAACGGCGCGAACAGGATTGAGACCTGTGGCGGATAGAGCGGCAGGTAGCGGATGCCAGCGGCGGCCGGGACGCGCTGAGCCGCGAGTTCTGATTGCGTGCGCATGTTGTAGAGATCATCGCCGCGATGAGTGAGCGCGAGTGACCCCAGAGTATAGAAGTGAAGGAAGTCGGTACCCTTGAGATTGCCAGCGCGATCGAGAAGACTGGGAGTAGAGATGTTCCATACGTAGACGGACCAGAGGTAGAGGGCGAGGATTGCGGCGTGTGCACGCAGGCGGCGGGCAGTCAGAAGCGAAGCGGCGGAGGCCAGCATAAGGTCAGCCTATAATAAGCTGCGATTCGGAGCAGACCGCAAAATAACCGCAACGCGTACCAGCCATCATCTATGAACGAAATGGAGTTCGATACAGTCCGGCGCGCAGCGGGGCGTGGGCTTTGGATGAGGCGACCGGGATGGATTTTTCTGATTGCTTGTTTCTTGCGAATGGTTCGATGAGGGTGGGGATGGCGCGGCCCTGATAACCACAGCTAAACCTCCGTGTGAAGAGCGCAGGTCCAGTGAGCGGGAACTGCTCTCATTGTTTACGTCGTGACAAGCGGACAGCTACGGTTGCAATACACTAACGACGCTGCGAGCACGCGTGTCCAGAGAGGCCGGCAGGAATAAATGTTCGTACTGCAATCAGCGATACGTTTCCAATTTTGGTGGAACTTCGTCTCCCTGCATAATCCACGAGTGGCGGCCACTGAAGTATCGCAATAGCTCCTTGTTCTGTTCGTCGCCCATGTCGCGAGCCCAAACGACGTCGGCATGATCGATGTCCGGGTCGTTGTAAATCCAATCGCGGTCCACGTTGTGATCGGGACCGTAGCGCACGATCACAAGATGTTGCCCGGGAATCCTCCGAAGTTGGGAGACCACTCTGGGTTGATCAAGATTGCCTTGCGGCCAGCGCGGTTCCAATGGGGCACGAACGGCGATCCCGGCGACGCGGAGTAAGATCATGCTCAAACAAACTACAGGCAGGCTTTGCACCAGCAGTCGTCCGGTAGGGGCCCGGCGCCACCGCCAAAGGCGCATGTGACGGAGGCACTGCACGATGACGAGATAGACCAAGCCCGTGGCCGGTGCCACGTAGTGGGGGAACGTCCAAGTCTCAACCAGCAAGCCAAGACAGAAGACTATGCCCGCCAGAAGCGCTAGGCGCAGGCGCCGATCACGCACCGCGAAGGGGAGGGCGATCAACGGTAGAGTGAAGACAGGGCCAATATAGAAACGCCAGAGCTCGAACGCCTTATGGCAGGTGCGACGGCGGAAACCAGAAAAGGTGCGAGCCTCCTCGAATTCACGTACCTCCCAGCCCGCGTAGTAGTCACGCATCGCGGCGTGGTGGTATGGAGGGACAGCCCGCATGTTAAAAAACAGAAAATAGGGAACGACGGCGTAAGTTTCCCGGTTAACGGCATAGGTCATGCGGAAGGGGCTGCCAGTCACGCGCCAATAATAGTAGCCAGTCAAGGACCCGGTAGCCACCAAAACCAGGGAGGCAGGCAGCACCACCCGACGAAGCAAAGCGCCCGGCGCTGGTAGCCTGTGGCGAATGCGAAAGTAATTCAGCCAAAAGGGAAGGGCTGCCGCTACGGCGATGCTGAAGACAAATCCCTCGTAGGGGCGGCTATTCGCCATGACCGCGAGACCAAGAGCAAGAAAAATTGCATCGAGGGGACGTGGTCGCCGCCGCAGTCGGGGGATGGCCCCCAGAACCAAGGCCCCTCCAATGGCTGCTACGGCGGGGCACCAGTAACTATTCATCCAGTAGCTCATAACTGCGAGGCGGAATACGGCAAGAATGCCGCCAAATAACGCCCATGTAGGTGGGAACCATCCTTGGAGCATCCAACACAGTACAGCGCAGAGCAGCGCAGTTACGACCCAAACACCCACCCATGGGTGTCCGCCCAAGACTTTGCCCGCAGCCAAAACCAAACCCTGCCCCGGAGCGTACATGGACATATAGGTGGGACGCATCACAATCTGAAAGCTCTCAAAGTGAACCCACATAGGATGTGTGGGATTAGTCACACGACCGGAAGAGAAAGTATTGGCTGCCAGAAGGTAGCTGAATTCGTCATTCCAGTTCGGAAGCGGAATCCCAAGGAACGGGATCAAAATGGCTCGCAGGCCCAAGGCGAAGCCAAGCACGAACAATAAGGAAAGTCCTCGACGATGGGCGAGGCGGCGAAAGACGTGTTCTATCCGATCGAAATTGGGCCTACGTTGGGTGCGCCCGGGCAAGAGCGACAGGCTCACGACTGCCAGCACCATTGCGGCTTCCGAGATCGGGAGCAGCCATGGCGCGAGGTGCGAGTATAGGTTCTGCATCGTGACCGAGCCGGATCTTCGCAGCTCACCTTTACTCAAAGTCAGCGCAGTGCGAAGGATGTTTTGCAGCCTGCTTTCAGACGAGTTGTTTATCGGCGGCTTTTTCGAACAGTCCGTCGACGATTTGAATCATTTCGCTGTCCACGACACGGTTGCAGGAGATAGCCTCTTTCAGCGTGATCGAAACAATCTTGTTGGCGCGCAGCGCGGCCATACATCCGAACTCGCCGCGATGCACCATGTCGATGGCGCCCAGACCGTAACGTGTGGCCAGCACGCGGTCGAATGCGCTGGGAGACCCTCCGCGCTGAATGTGTCCAAGAATCACGGCGCGAGTTTCGAAGCCAGTACGTTTTTCGATTTCACGGGCGAGGATGTTGGCGATGCCTCCGAGTTTCACGTGACCAAATTCGTCCTTGCCCATGTCTTGGAGAACGGGGGATCCGTGGCCGGGCTCGGAGGAAAACTTTGCGCCTTCGGCGACGACGACGATGGAAAAGTAACGGCCGCGGGCATGACGCTGGCGAATCGACTCTGCCACCTTATCGACATCAAAGGGGCGCTCGGGGATAAGGATAACGTCGGCGCCGCCGGCGATGCCGCTGTAAAGCGCGATCCAGCCGGCGTCGCGGCCCATCACTTCCACCACCATCACGCGGTTATGCGCCTCCGCAGTGGTGTGGACGCGGTCAAGAGCTTCGCAGACGATATTGCAGGCGGTGTCAAATCCGAAGGTATAGTCGGTGCCGCCGAGATCGTTGTCGATGGTTTTGGGAACGCCCACAACTTTGGCGCCGCGTTCGTGGAGTTTCTGGGCGACCGAGAGAGTATCGTCGCCGCCGATGGCAATCAGGGCATCGATTTTATTTTTTTCCAGGGCGGCCAAACAGCGGTCGATGCCGTCGGCACGCTTGGAGGGATTGGTTCGCGACGTGCGCAGGATGGTTCCGCCGCGAGGCAGAATGCCTCCAACCGCATCGAGGTCAAGAACCATGGTTGTGTCATCGACCAGACCGCGCCAGCCTTCCATAAACCCGACAAACTGGTCTCCATAGGTGAAGATGCCTTTGCGCACGACCGCGCGAATCACAGCATTCAGTCCAGGACAATCGCCGCCGCCGGTTAAGATGCCAATCTTCATGGTCCGCTCCCTGTATTTAGGTGAAAATCCCCGGAATGCACCCCGGGCGCGGGCTGCATTCAGCGGCAGTCCAGAGCGCGGGATTCAGCAGTCGCCGGGAAGAAATAGATTATCACTAAAGATGCACAATTCCGGGGAACAAGATGGCTTCCGCGCATGCGCCCTTCCTGGTTGCACTTGGCAACGCGTCCGCTGAACACATAAAAATTGAACACTACCCAGGAGTACAAACGCTTGACAGTGACACTGGCTCAGGCGCACAATTTCGGGCGTATTCTATTGAACCGGCAATTCTTCCCCTCGCTGGGTTCGCGGCTCACAATCAAGATGGTCAGCACGATCGGCTGATGGCAGCGAAACTCCGCGCTTGCGCGTGAGTGCTCGCGGGCTATCGACTGCATTCACTCGTCCGGAGGGATAACCCATGCAAAAAGGGGTGGGGGGGCTCGGCGCTCTATTGGTGCTAGGGCTGGGGTTGGGTTTGTTGCGCGGCGGCAGTCCGACTACCGGCGGCGCAAGTTCCTTAAGGTCGGGGATCGCGCAGCAATCGGTAGCGGAACTCTCGCACGCCTCCAGCGCGGCGAACCAGGCAAACGGCAAACCTTACTGCGCGGAGAAAGATCTGCTCGATACGATTCATTCCTCCTTGCCGAATTTGCAGAGCAAAGAAGAAGACCTGTGCAAAAGCAGCGATCCCCTCAATCAAGAATTTCTGAATCTGGCTGCAACCGGCAACGACATTAAGTTCGCCATCGCGATCGTTCCGGACCCGGTTCACACCCACCTCAGTTTGTTTTTCGATCGTACGATGGACGCGATCCAGCAGGGTGCGCAACAGGCAAGCTGGATTTTTGACCGTGCGACTACGCCGTGGGACAGCCAGGAACATCCCGAATCAAACGATTTTCGCATTCGCCTGTTGCAGGAGGATTACCGGGGAGCCAGAGAGGACATGCCGGGACTGATGATTTTCCGGCCATCCGATCCGAAGCAGTTGCATGCTTCTTTGTTCGTCTTCGTTGTTGGCGAGACACCGACGGGCGGGGTGACCAAAGCGCAATTCATCACGGCGGTGAGATCAATTGCGGAGTTCACCGAGGCAAAAGATCCCAACGAAAAGAATCCGCTACGCATCATCGGCCCGACATTTTCCGGATCACTCTACTCGCTCGCCCAATTGATCAGCGGTGTGGTGCCGTCGAAGCGCTTCAACGGGCTTGTGATCCGCAGCGGCACCGTCAGCAGTTGGAATACGGCGCAATGGTTCCAGAGATGGTTCGAGAATCATAAATCCGATACCACGCCTCCCGTGGATTTCGCAACCTTTCAGCAGAGTGACCGGTACATGCTTCGGCGGTTCATAGAATTTGAAAAACGCAGAGGCTACCCGCCTCGGCAGATTGCGGTGCTCGCCGAGGATGAAACTGCCTATGGCAATCGCGAATTTTGCCCTGTATCTTCTCCCGCGGACGCAACCAAACCAAACCCCTGCGAGGTAGAAGCCAGCGCCGGCGCGCCGAGCGTCCCTCAAGACGCAGCCTTGCAAGAGGACGAAGACTCGGTGCTGCAACTCTACTTCCCGCGCGATATCTCCCAACTGCGCAGCGCCTACCAGCAGGGACTGCAAGCGCAATCGTCATCTTCCAGCGACAGCTATCAGGTTCGTTCCACATTGCCGCTGAACTTGCAAGACAGCGGCAGCGACGACGATTCGGTGCAGCGATATGCGCACTCCCAAACCCCTTTGTCACAGGAAGCGATACTGCTTGGCATCGTAGCCGCGATTCGTCAGAAGCATATTCAGTTTGTGGTCCTCCAGGCGACCAATCCCATGGATGCGGTCTTCCTGAGCGGCTTCTTGAAGAAGGGTTATTCCGAGGCCCGGGTTGTCGCGAGCCCGGCGGATCTCCTCCTCAGCCGCGACGCCGATGATGTTTCTCTTTTGCATGGTGTGATGGCGCTTACCACATACTCGCTACTGCCCGGTATCAAGGATGAGGTCGCCACTCCGGAGAGTTTGCCGGAGACGCGCGTGAGTCATATTTTTCCGAGTTCGTACGCCGTTGGTACATACAATGCGGCGCTCTCGCAGATCACTTGCTTCAAATCGCCCCTCCCACCCGACTGTGCCGATCCCTCACCTTTTCTTCCGGTTGCTCATTACGCGGAGTATGGCTGGCCCATACTCGGCGGACCCAGGGATTCTCCACCGTTGGCGCCGGTAGTGTGGCTCACGGTTTTAGGCCGCGACGGATTCTGGCCGGTGGCCGATCTGGAAGATGGCAGCTACCAAGCGGGCGAGATTCATGCCTCGCCGAAGCCCATTGATCCGGTGCCGCGTCCGGCCTCGACGCCGCCTCATCCGCGGCACAAGTTTGATCCGCCGCAGCCGTTATTCTGGAAACTGGCCTGCGGATTTGTGTTGCTGTTATCCGTAGTCTTTTGGATTCTTCTGCGCAATGGCTCAATCATGGCCTCTTCTTCCGCCATGACGCTGCTGGCTCCGGTGAAGGATCCGTGCCGTTCTGCCCTGATCGCGTTCATCGGCTGGTTATTGCTGGCAGGGATGCTGTTGCTGGTTTGGCCCAGCGTTGCCTGGCTGGCGTGGTGGCCGTGGCCCGAGGTGATCATCGTCGCCGCCGCTCTCGTCGCTGTGCTGCACTGTATTGTTTGCGTCCAGGAACTCAACCGCAGGGGACCTGCTAGAGATAGTCGAGTGTTTCTACGAGTCGCGGTCGGAATGTCTCTATGCTTTCTGCTGTTGTATCTGGTTCCCGGACACTCGCAAATTCCCTTTCTTTACCGCTACGTACATTTGACGTCGGGGGTCTCCCCGTTGCTGCCCTTGCTCTGCCTGCTGGCGGCGGGCTTGTGGTGGGCATGGTTTTCTCTCTCCGGACTCGCATTGCTGGACGAGCGTCATCCTCGTCTTCCCTTGAATGCCGACCTGCCTTCCGCGGTGCCTCCGGGACATACTTCTGCGGCGGTGATACAGCCGATGTGGCCGTCAGAAGCTGCCGGGGAGAAGCTCGTGGAAATTGCGCGGCCTTGCGCGCGAGCACGGCGTGTGTATGGTCCGACGCTCGCCCTTGCGGCGGTCGGATTATTTGCCCTGGACTATTTTCATCCGCTGCTCAGTCTGGAAACCCGACACTTTGAGTGGGCTTACGCAATCGCGTTGGGCTTCGTCATTTTGACGGTGTTTGCCACCCTTTTCCGGTTGCTCGCGATTTGGATGGAATGCCGCAGAATCCTCACCAGCCTGGATCACTTTCCGCTCCGCCGTGCCTTCGCAAAGCTGAACTTTACCTGGGAGCCGTTCTGGCGCCTGAGCGGCGCCCGGTGGCAGGATTTGTACCGCCTGGTTTCACGGCAATTGGAAACCTTGGAACATCTCAAACGAGAATTGGAGACCGTCGGTGGGGACGAGGTCATTGACGAGCTGATAGAGGATATTAACGAGACTGCCGCGGCACAGGACAAAATGCGCCGCGGATTCGTGAGCGCTTTCAAACCCGCGCCTTCAGATCCATTGCGGCCGCTTACGCCCCCCGAACAGAATGCCTCGCCTGTGGCATCGCGGGATCAGGACTTCGAAAATATGTGCATCAGCAGTTACAGGGACATGCAAGAGAAGATGGCCAAAACCTGTGCGGCGGCCCTCAAGTATCTACAACCCAGATGGTGGGATGACGAAGGATTGATCGCAACCGAAGTCGCCTCCAGCCTCGATATCAAGACCGACAAGAACGATAATAGCGAGGACGCTCCCGAAGTTCCCCTGGCAACTCGTTTGGCGGAACGCTTTGTCGCCCTCGTGTATCTGAACTTCATCCTCAGCGTTGTACTACGGATGCGAACGCTGACCATGACCGTCGCTGGCCTTTACATCTTTCTTCTGCTCTCGGTGAACTCCTATCCCTTTGAGCCCAGAGTTGCGTTACGTTCCGCGGCGATTTTCTTGCTGATCTTCATTGTGGGCATGGTGGGCTTTGTATCCGCACAGGTCCATCGTGACTCAATCCTGAGCCTGGTAACTCAAACCAAGCCGGGAGAACTCGGCGTAGCGTTCTGGGTGCGTATGGGATCGTTTGTCGCACTGCCGCTGATCAGCCTTTTGGTGTCGCAGTTCCCCTCGCTGAATAACGCGCTGTTCTCCTGGCTTGAGCCGGCGGTAAGCGCATTGAAGTGAGGACTCAGCCGGGTCGTGAAGCACTGTGTGAAGTCGCCAAGGTACTTTGGTAACCCAGCGTTGAGCTAGAGTCTCAAGTCTGCATTCGGGAAATTCGGATTCTGTTACCATTACGGCACTGAAACCCTGCGGGGGCAGGCAACCTTCGCTTCTCAAGCGGATTAAAACGCAGGCGACACGGGGCAAAAAGCACAATGGGGGATGTTATGGGGACTTTCACGGGAGTTGCGAATTCCTTCAGCCGCTGCTTTGGCGGAAGAACGAAGTCATCGCTCATGCTTTGTGGTTTGTGTATCGTGCTGGCAAGTTGCGGCGGATCAAGCGGCCCCAGCGGCGGCAATGGTCCGCTCCCGACCGCGAAGTTAACGGCAGCTCCTTCCTCGATTGTTGCGGGACAAAGCATCACCCTTACCTGGGTTGCCACGAACGCAGACATGGGAACCATCGATAGTGGCGTGGGGCAGGTTGGACTCAATGGCAGCACCGTGCTGACGCAGGGCGGTCCGGGTTACCCCACCGCGACTACCACCTACACCTACACCGTCAGCGGACCTGGCGGGACGGCAACGTCAACGGCAACGGTCACAGTTAATCTGGTGACTTCTTTCGACGGAATGGTCCAGTCGGAGAGCTCGGTTTCTAACGACGATGTCGACGCGAACGGTGCGGTGGGCATTAAGCAGTATATGGAGTATATAAACAGCTCCTATCAGGCTTATGACAAAATCACCAATGCTCCGGTGTGGCCGAGCCCGCAGCCGATCGATACTCTGTGGGCTAATAATCCGCCATGCTATAAGGGGTCAAACGGTACAACCAGCGCGATTCAATTGGATGCGGTAATTACCTATGACCGGCTCGCATCCCGCTGGGTCGTGGTGGCACACACCGCTGAGGCAAATAACTATTACATGTGCATTGCGGTTTCGAGCATAGACGATCTGACTTCCGCTACCTGGGGAGCTTATTCTTACAAGTTGGAGCAAAATCTTGGACTCGACGGAACGCTCTACGACCTCCCTGACTGGCCCAAAGTTGGCACTTGGCCCGATGGCTACTATATAGCGATGGATGAAGTCGATCAGGTGCTGAACCAAGAAGTCGGTGTAGTTGTATGCGCCTTCGATCGCCCTGACATACTGAACAATCCCCTCAATATCATGCCACCAGCCTGTCTTACAATTCCCACGAATGCGAGCACGAACCTTTATCTCAGCCACAGCTTGATCCCTGCTGATGTCGACGGAACGACAGCTCCTCCGGCGGGGCGAGACGAATTCATGGTCAGCATCCAGAATCCTCCCAACGATGGCTCGACGATGACATCCTCCACTTTCAATTTATGGGATTTCCATGTGGATTGGACCGCGGCCCCGCCGACCCTAACCCTGGTTCAACAGACGACTCCGACCGTGACCACCTATACGCCCGGATGTTACCTCTACGAAGCGGGCAACCCCTCTATTACGAATTGCGTTCCCGAGAATCGGTCCAACGGTTCAGAGATAGTAGATTCCGTCGGCGACCGTTTTATGCCTCGTTTTGCATACCGCAATCTCGGCAGCTCTGAGTCATTTCTAATAAGCCATACGGTGCAAACCGGCCCGGGCGCTTCTGGCACCACCCCAGCAGCCTACCAGACAGGGATTCGCTGGTATCAGCTGACCGACAACGGCAGCGGAACTCCCACCGTTGCTCAATCGGGCACAATTAATCCTGATGCGTCTCTCTACCGCTTCTTGCCCAGCATCGCCCAGGACCACTCCGGCAACGTCGCGGTCGGCTATAGCACATCCAACGCCCTCAGCGATCCGGGGATTAGTTTTTCGTATTGGAGTTTGGCAGGGTCCACTCCCACGGCGCCGACCGAGGTTACGATTATTAATGGCACTGGCGAGGAGGTCACAGCAAATACGGGCGTTGGTAAATGGGGGTCATATTCGAGCATGACGGTCGACCCTGTGGATGACTGCACCTTCTGGTATGTCAACGAATATTTTTTCACCGACAATACATGGCGGACAAGGATCGCTAACTTCAAGATTCCCGGCTGTCAGTAGAGTCATTGTTCCGTGATTATGGGAACAAAGCGGCGACGACTTTCCGCCCCGTAAAGCAGTGAGCCCCGTCCTTGCTTGAGGCTGATTGGCCGTACGCGGCTCGCGCTGACCGCTTTGTTTTTCGCTCCGAGGTCTCCTGCACCTTCCGTCTTTGCCACTCTCTGGTATGATCGAACGTCGCCCTCCCCCGGTTGACGTGTAACTTCAACCCCATCACGCACGACGCGGGAGGAACATGCCTTACAGAAGGCCAAGTTTGCAAGCAGGATCCGAAAAGTCCAAGCCAGTTTCGCTCTGCACAAAATTAGAAAAAAGCCTTCTAGCCTATTCCCTGGCAGCTTCGGCGGCGAGTGTTGGCGTGCTAGCACTGGCCGAGCCGGCCGAAGCTCGCATCGTGGCTACTCCGGTGAACATACCGATTACTGAAAACGGCGGAATCATCCAGTTCGATCTCAACCAGGACGGAATTCCGGACTTTGGGCTCAGCGCGCATATTTATGAGTACGCCGGCACTCCGCCGATGGGAAACTTCAGTTCTCTGCTCAGAGTTGTGCCCGCACAGGACGGAAATGAAGTCTGGGCCGTCAGCAGCAATCGAGACGAGTGCGCGGCGGCTGTACACGCGGGAATGCACATCGGAGGCGACCGCCGCTTCAAGCCCGGAGCGTTGATAATGTTGGTGGCAGCCGGTAGTGAAACCAGGGGGCGTACCAGCCATTGCCCGTGGAATGGATCGCATTCCCCCTACCTTGGTTTGAAGTTCAGGATCAACGGCGAAGTTCATTACGGCTGGGCGCGCGTGAATGCGGCCCTGCGTAACGCAGTATTGATTGGCTTCGCTTACGAAACCATTCCAGACAAGCCCATCATTGCCGGGATGACTGCGGAAGGGGATGCCGAACTTCCGGCAGCACCGCGGTCCCTCGTCGAACCCTGGATGCGCCCCGCGAACCCCGGCATGTTGGCGCTCGGCTCGTCTGGACTGGTTGCGTGGCGGCGGCAGGAACCTGAATCAGCTTAGAATTGGTTCGCATCTCAAGAGCTAATCAGTCGCAGGAATCAATTCGACTTCCAGATTTAGATTGCCGCCTTCTTCTACGTGCACCGGCTTGCCGGAGTCTTCATAGGGTTGGAGAAAATCCGGATCGAAATACATGCCGCGCTCAATCTCTTCCCACGCGAACACTTTGTAGTCTCCGGGTGTGACGCTGGAGATGAAAAATCTTCCCGCCGAATCGGTCAGCGCCTGCCGGTAGAAGCGTGGCTGACCGCGTCGCGCGCCCTCCGGAACCAGCACGACCGTGGCTCCGGCGAAGGGTTGTTGATTTTTCGCCGCGGAACCGCTGACCCGTCCGGCGCCCGTGCTCAGCGTAATGTCCACGGCGGCAGCGTGGTTGCGGCCGACCTTCACGCCCGCCTCAACGGCATCTCCCTCTCCGCTGGGCTTTAGATAGTAACCGTCCGGCAGGGGAAGAACTTTAATGTGATACGTACCTTCGGGCACGTCGTGAAAGGTAAAAGTACCATCGGGCCGCAGAGCAACGTTGCTCACGTCCGGCGCAAATCCCATCGATGACAAGTCATCCTGAGCATCGAGCGAAACCGTGAGTTTCGTAAGATCGGGATTGGCTTTGCCTTCGATCCTGACGTGCCCGCTCACGCTGGCTCCTGGTCCGACAATCACGTCCACATCGCCGAGATTGACCTCGCCAACTTCGACAGAGATGCGTCCACGCATTACCTTCTCGGGATCGGCATTGCCGAACTGTTCGGCAATCAGTGTGTAAGCGCCAGGTGCAACGCCTCGGATCTCGAACGCGCCTTTCGCGTCAGTAGAAGCTTGTCCGGCCGGGAACGTGATGGCTCCAGAGCCACCGACCAGCGTGACTTGGGCTTCCTTGGTGGGCGCGGAACTGGCGTTGATCACGTGACCGCTCACTCGAACTGAGCGGAGCGAAACAAAACTCAGATCGATTCCGGAGATTTCGTCTCCAGGATGAAGTTCAATGGCTTGGGTGCGGGATAGATCACTTACTCCCGGATAAAAGATGGGAATATAGACCTGGCTACCCGCCCTGGTTGGTCCGCCTCGCGGATGTGTGGCGCGAACATAATATTTTCCGGGAGCCAGGCCCCAGATGCGGTACTCGCCGCGGTCGTTGGTTGTAGAGGTGCCTACGTCGGATAACTGGCGCTTGTCGCCCTGGTAGGTAAACTTCATCGCCTGAACGAAAACGTTGGGCACAGGTTCATCGCCTTCGGAGGTGACGCGGCCGGCGATGACCGCTGAAGGAGTAAGACGAAGGGTGACCCCGTCGGCGTGTTGTCCGGAGGATAGTGAAATCGTGCCGGCGCGCAGTCCGCCGCCAAAACGCGGATCGCGGGTCACATATCCATTACGAGACGCGGTGAGCCGATATCGTCCTGCAGGCAAGTTGTCAAAAGCAAAGTGGCCTTCGGAGTCGGAGACCGAGGAGTTTGCCTCGCTGCGATTGCCTTGCGAGAGAACTCGCAGCGAAACTTCGGCGCCCCTGACTGGCTGTCCGGTCTTGGAGTCGGTGACCGTTCCTTGAATTGAGCCTTTGTTCTGAGCGTCGCTTGTGGCTTGAGGACTTGCAGGCGACGCCAACAAAAGCATGAGAACGGCGAGGAATAAGGATCGCATGACAATTCTGTCGGTTACGACGAAGTGAAGGCTCCGCGAAGAATCACTTTATACCGGGAGAGCGCGGATTCCAAGGAGCGGCGACGCTTCTCAGTTCCGTTGCAAATTATTTCATATTGACAGGCAAGCGAACGTGAGTTACATCTGCTTGATCCCATTGGCG
>Ga0207122_1059_pt2 | contig 17987 bp, 13 predicted proteins | sample Alteio_BWMinHeat_38_FD_153504 | JGI IMG/M metagenome (GOLD analysis project Ga0207122, IMG submission 153504) | Enriched cells from forest soil in Barre Woods Harvard Forest LTER site, Petersham, Massachusetts, United States -... | ecosystem: Environmental > Terrestrial > Soil > Temperate forest >... | reverse complement strand
CTCCAGCGCCTAAAGGCGGTTTGCTCTTTGGCTACTTAACGGCGGCGACTTACAGCATCGCTGAAGCGATGCCCTGATACGAATCCTGTGCGGGAATGTCTCTCAAGGCACGCCACGTTTCGACGTCGCTCAACGGGACAGCCGAGGGCTGTCCCCACATGGGTCGATGTTAAGCGGCGGCGATGTGGTCATTGGATTTGTGAAGCAGTCCCGAGAGCGAGTGCAGGAATACGGGCGTTCCGAACATTGCGATGGAGAAGAATAGATCGCTCTCCAGAGTCCCGCGGAAAAATGGAACGCCGGCGGCATAAGACATCATCAGGCCGTGGAAGTTTCTGGGATACATGGACCATGCGGCCCACACCGCAAAATTGCTGATCAGGAAAAACGAAACTGAGCTGGCCAGAGCAGCGCCAATCACGCGAACTGGTCCGGATTTCTCCCTCAAGTTAGTGCCGAGCCAGAGGATTACCGCATACCACGCCCATGTAACCAGATGATCCCAGGAGAAGTCATACAAGTAAATAAATTTGGTGAGGATGACGTCGGTGGCAGCGAGCATCAGCAGAGGGATCCACATCTGGCGGCGTGAACCACGAGCCCCGAAAAATAGGAGCGAAGCAGCGACGGGCGTGAAATGCCAAGCGTGCGGAAGAACATTCAGGGGGCCGGCAAATGGCAGGAAACGAACCGCGATGGCTAGCAGAACGAATAGATAGGGGAGCATAAGCACCTCAGACGAGCAAATATTATTGTGGGCGCGGGGAGGCGGATACGTCAAGAAGATACAGAAACAATCGTCCGCGGTGATGCTTGATGGACCCGAGTTATTTCCGGCTGGGGGGTTCTGGAACTGTAACGCGAGTTGTGCCGGAGCCGTAGACATCTCCGACGACGCGCAGGTTGCGGTCGAGCTGGACGCCGGCACCGAGTGCCCGGCGCGATCCGCCGCGGCTCAGCAGGCTGGGCAACTGGACAAAGCGGAGATCCTGGAAGTTGACGATATAACCGTGCTCTGGCGACTCAAGTGTTTCGGTTTGGGTGATGGGATATTGAGCCCAGTCGAGGTAGACGCGCCCGAGGTAGGAGCGTTTGGCGGCGAGCGTGATGGGGGTTTCTTCGGGCTTGTAAACGATCTGGAATTTGTCTTCTTCCGTAACTCCGGGATTGACTTCGGGGCCGAGAGAATCCACGGGGGCAAGAACGAAGAAGTTGGAAGTCTCGACTACTCCATACCACCGGAATGGATTCGCCAAGTCAGGATAGGCGGAGGCTCGGAGCGGTTCGGCGCCGTTGTAGGTGCGGGCTTCGAGAGCGTTGACGGCGCGGCGGTGCTGGTAGTCGCGCAGGGTCCACAGGAGCGCGACGGCGATGAGGGCGAGGGTGGCGGCGATGCGGCCGCGTGGACCCCGAGCGCGGGCGCCAATTTCGTTGTCGATCAGCGAGAAGAGGGCAGGCACGATCAATCCGAGCAGGAGGCAGGTGAACATGATGGGCTCGAAGATGAAGACGATGTCCCAGGAGTACCACTTTTCGGAGAAGGGCCAGAAGGGGCGGACGCCATAGTTGTTGGTAAAATCGAGGAGGATGTGGCTGAGTCCGGCGAGGCAGGCATAGAGGAAAAGCAATCCCCAGCGCGGCGGAAGATTTGGATCTTTCAACTTGCGGCCGCGAAGACGCCAGACTAGGTAGACGAAGCCGACGACCACCGCGGCGTCGAGGGGAACGCCGAGGAACGAATGCGTGAAGCCGCGATGGTGGGCGAAGCCGAAGGCGGGGCCGCCGATGCGGCTGAGGACATCGAGGTCTGGGGCTTCGGCGGCGAGGGTGAGCGTGAGCGTGGCGAGCGCGGTCTTGCGGTTGAGTCCGGCGCGTCCCAAGCAGGCGCCGGTCAGGAAGTGGGTGACGGGTTCCAATCGGTAAGCAAGGATTCTATGGGGACTGGGAAATAAATGCCAACAATGACGTTCGCTGCATAACGCGTCGGCCCGGGAATTTGTGCCGCACGGGGCGAGGCTGTCAAGTCAACGACATGAATGACGGCGCAAACCGGAAACTGAATCACGAGGAATTTTTCAAGCGGAAAGTATGGTTAGAGCGTTTGCGGCGACGGTGATTTCGGCAGGCAGGGTTCCCAGAAGTTCGCCGTCGGCCTCAACGTAAATTTTGGTTTGCGGCGAGGCAGCCTCTGGGGGTAGGTACTGACATACAACTTTGCTTGTATGCGCCAGATCGATGCCGGGGACCTTCCAGTGACGGCGAAGCATAGAGCGCGTGACATAGGAGAGATAAGCGAGCCGGCTGGCAGTGCGGCAGAGTACAAGGCGAAGGTCATTGCGGTCGAGCGAAGCGCCGGGAGCGAGTTCCTGCAACACTCCGCCGAAATGGCGGATGCGGACCCCGAGAAGTTCTGTGAGATTGGCTCGTTGGGAAGTGTCGGCACCGGTTTCAGTGTATTCAACTTGAAAGCGCGTCATGGCATAAGTCCACCAGAGATGCCATGCCTTGGCGTAATAGGCGGCCATGCCGAGACGGTGTTTGGTTCCGGAGTGAAGTCTGTAAAAGAGATGAGCGTCGACTCCGACTCCGGCGGCGACAATGAAGTGGCGGGTGCCGGGCTTCCCTTCTAAGTCCTGGTAATGAATATGGCCCAGCGCGATGCGCCGGGGCGTAGCCCTCAGACCCGCCCTCACCGCTCCGACGATATTCATGGGCAACCCGAGATCGTGGGCCAGTGCGTTGGCGGTGCCCATGGGAAGCACGGCGAGCGCAACCTGAGTATTCACCAGCACTTGAAGAATGTTGTGGATGGTGCCGTCGCCGCCGCAGGCAAATACGGTGTCACATCCGGCGAGAACGGCCTGGCGTGCCTGATCCTTCGCGTGGGAAGGCGAATGAGTGAGGATTAGATCAGCTTCAACCCTGGCGGCGCGGAGCAGCGCTAGCCCTGACTCCAATTGCGATTGAAGCTTACGACTGCCGCCGGAATCGGGATTGTAGAGCAGTGCTGCTTTGCGCATGGTGGTTTCGAAGATTGAAGATGGATTGTACCTGACGCAATTTTATTCGCGGTTGCAGGTGCGGCAGAGTCTGCCGGCCTCGACGAAAGAAGCACCGGGGTCGCGCTCGACCGGGCGGGCGGAGGGTGGCTTCCGCACACGAGCCCCGGAGCAACCCGCGTAGATATCCTTTGCAAGCAACTTGAGGTTGGAATAAGATGTGCCAGCTTGGGGAAGGCGGAACTCCTGTGGCTCACCTTTGACCGCCTCCCCTCAAAAATCTAAATCGGGAGGATGACCAGATGAAAACTCTGGCGCACTTTCTTATTGGGGCATGTATTTGCCTGGGCGTAGCCGCGGCGCAGGAGCATTCGATGCCCGCGCAAGACCGACCGGTGACGCTGATTGCTGGCATCGGGGATGCACACCATCCAGTTTCGACGCATAATCCTCAGGCTCAAGAATTCTTCGATCAGGGACTGCGATTTATCTACGACTTTAACCATGACGAGGCAGCGCGTTCGTTTCAACGTGCCGCTAGCCTCGATCCCAAGCTGGCGATGGCGTTCTGGGGCATAGCCGAGGCGGTGGGACCGAACTATAACGATCCGGCCGATCCCAATCGCTATAAGCAGGCCCACGAAGCATCGCAGAAGGCGCTCGATCTGTCGGCGGGTGCCTCACAAAGTGACCAGGCCTACATTCAGGCGATGGCGAAACGCTTTCCGGCGGATTCGAAGTCCGATCTAAGAAAAGCTGCTGAAGATTATCGCGATGCGATGCGGCAGGTGGTCGGCGAATTTCCTGACGATTTAGATGCGGCGACGCTGTTCGCCGAAGCGGGCATGAATTTGCATCCTTGGGGACTCTGGCATACCGATGGCACGCCCGAGGCAGGCACGGATGAAATCGTGGCCACCCTGGAGTCGGTGATGAAACGCGATCCCAATCATCTGGGCGCGATCCATTATTACATTCATGCAGTCGAGGCCTCGCCCACTCCCGAGCGCGCGTTGGCTGGGGCGAACAGGCTAGCGGCGCTGGCGCCCGCAGCGGGACACATCGTCCACATGCCGGCGCATGTGTACATTCGCACCGGCGACTATGAGGCGGCGGTGAAAACCAACGAGCAGGCTGCGTCGGTGGATCGCGCTTACATCAAGTCCACCGGGGTGCAGGGAATCTATCCGATGATGTACTACAGCCACAATCTGCACTTCATTGCGATGTGCGCGGCGATGAATGGCAATTACGCGGAGTCCAGAAAAAATGCGGACTTGCTGGTCCAAAATGTTGGCCCGCACGTGAAAGACATGCCGCCGCTGGAAGGCTTCATGACGATTCCGGTGGCGGTGGAGATTCGCTTCCATCACTGGAATGAAATCCTGAAGATGCCTCAGCCCGATGCTGCGATGAAGACAGCGACCGTCTTTTGGCATTTCGGACGCGGACTCGCGCTGGCTGGTATGGGGAAGATTCAGGAGGCGGAGGCGGAGTACAAGATTGTGTCCGACGCCGAGGCGGCTACGCCTCCCGACGTTATTTTTCAGATGCCGATCAACAATAAGGCCAAGGACATTATGAAGATCGCGAAGGATGTTCTGGGTGCGAAGATTGCGGTAGCAAAAAAAGAGAACGGCGCAGCGATCGCAATGTTGACCGAGGCCGTGGCTATCCAGGACACGCTCAAGTATGGCGAACCTCCCGATTGGTTCTTTCCGGTACGGGAATCGCTGGGCGGTGTACTCCTTATGAATGGAGACGCGACCGGAGCGGAAAGAGTATTCCGTGAGGATCTGGACCGCAACTTGCGAAACCCGCGGTCGCTGTGGGGGCTGCATCAAGCGTTGATGCAACAGAAGCGCGGGTACGATGCGGGATTCATTCAAAAAGAGTTTGAGGCGTCGTGGAAGGGCGGAAGTGGGGAGTTGAAAGTCGAAGACTTGGTGTGAGTTTGGATCACGATATTTGCGGGGCAGGCTGATGGCCGGCCCTCTTTATTGCTTCACTCTTGCAATCGAGTAAACCAGGTGCGGGAGGTTCACCCGCGTTACTTCTTTCCATATTTCCATGCCGGTTCTTTCTGCTACGCGCCGCGAAGGCAAGTTTTCTGGACGTATGATCGAGACCAGGCGCTCCGCCGGGAACTTGGCGAATGCGAAGTCGCGGCAGGCGCGCGCGGATTCGGTGGCCAAGCCTTGGTTCCAATGATCGCGGCGGACGTGGTAGCCGATCTCGATCTCGTTTGTAGAGGCCACCTCCTGAACCGTTAAGCCGCAATCCCCGATCAGTTCGCCGGATGACTTCAGAATCATTGCCCAGAGGCCATGACCGTCCTTTGTGTAGCGGCGCTGGTTGCGGGCGATCCAGTCTTCGACGGCGCTGCGATCAAACGGGGCCGGGTAGAAGCGCATGCTTTGCGGGTCGGAGAGGATGAGGGCGAGGGCATCTACATCGCGGGGCACAAACTCGCGAAGGATCAAGCGCGGAGTATCGAGGATTTGCATGGCGTGCTCGCCGCGCCGGACAGATGAGAGCCTGCCCTGTGCCTCTCGAAAGGCGGCTGCCCCCTTCGCGGTTCTTTCCCACTTATAATCTTTTGGCGATGACTGAGGCCAGCAGAGAGTCTGGAAAAAAGATCGAGGCGCTTCGCGAGAAGATTCGGCACCACGAATATTTATATTACGTGGTCGATCAGCCGGAAATCAGCGATGCAGAGTTTGACAAGCTGATGGGGCAGTTGAAGGATCTGGAGGCAGAGCATCCCGAACTGCTGACGGCGGATTCTCCTACGCAGCGGGTTGGGGGCAAGCCGCGCGAAGGGTTTGTCAAGGTGCGGCATTCCTCGCCGATGCTGTCGCTCGACAATACTTACAACGAAGAAGAATTGCGCGCCTGGGAGCGCCGCGTGCACGAGCTGAGTGGCCGCAGCGACGTGGAATATGTTTGTGAACTGAAGTTGGATGGAATGTCTTTAGCGCTGATTTATGAAGATGGAAAGCTGGTACGCGGAATTACACGCGGCGACGGGACTGTGGGCGAAGATGTGACTTTGAATGTGCGCACCGTGCGCTCGATTCCGCTGTCGATTCCGAAAGAGAAGTTGAAGAAGGCGGGTATACCTACGAATTTCGAGGTGCGGGGCGAGTTGTTGATGCCGACTGCGGCGTTCAAGAAGGTGAATGAAGAACGCGAGCGCAAGGGGCTCGCGACCTTTGCGAATCCGCGGAATTTTACCGCGGGTACGGTGCGGCAGCTAGATGCGAATATCACGGCTGAACGGCGTATGGATTTCTTCCCCTATATCTTGCTCGAGAACGGGCGTACTTATTTCGATAGGCACTCAAAAACGCTTGACGCACTCGTCGAAGCCGGTTTCAAGGTCAACCAGAATCGCAGGTTGGTTCACAGTATGGAGGAAGTTTGGGCGTTCATCCGCGAGTGGGAAGGCAAGCGCGAATCGCTGCCATATGAGATTGACGGCATCGTAGTGAAGGTGGATCGCACCGGGTTGCAGGAAGAACTCGGGTTCACGGGGAAAGCTCCGCGATGGGCGATTGCTTATAAGTACGCGGCCCGAGGTGGGATTACGAAACTGGAAAATGTACGCTGGCAGGTTGGGCGCACGGGCAAGCTTACGCCTGTGGCTGAACTTGCGCCGGTGGCGATCGGAGGAACAACCGTTCGCAATGCTACGTTGCACAACCCGGACGAGATCGAGCGACTGGGTGTGAAGATTGGCGATTGGGTGCGAGTCGAGCGCGGTGGCGACGTGATTCCCAAGGTGGTGGAGGTCGACAAGGAACATCCGCGAGGCGAAAAAACGATCGAGGCGCCGGAGAAGTGTCCGGTATGCGGAACCAAAGTCGTGCGCATGGAAGGCGAAGTCGATTATCGCTGCGTGAATGCGAATTGTCCGGCGAAGCTACGCGAGACCATTCTGCACTTCGCTTCGCGGGGAGTAATGAACATCGACGGGATGGGCGACGCGCTGGTGAATCAGCTCACGGAGCACGGGTTGGTGAAGAATGTTGCGGATATTTACAAGCTGAGTAAGGCAGATCTGCTTAGCCTGGAACGCATGGGTGACAAATCGGCGGGAAATATTCTTCGTGAGATCGAAAAATCCAAGACGTTGCCGCTGGAGCGCGTGATTTACGGTCTCGGCATTCGCATGGTGGGAGAGCGTACGGCGCAGTTTCTGGCGGAACATTTCGGATCGATGGAGGCGCTCGAGAAAGCCGGCGTGGAAGAATTGCAGAATGTGAATGAAGTCGGACCGCGGATCGCCGAGAGCATCGTGGAGTTTTTCGGCATTGCGGCGAATCGCAAGCTAGTGGAGCGTTTGCGCGAGGCTGGTCTCACTTTATCCGGCCAGAAGAGGCAGCGAGGGACCACGCTCGAGGGGAAGACATTTGTGCTGACTGGAACTCTAGCACACTTCACGCGCGATGAAGCTAAGAAGAAGATTGAAGATGCGGGCGGGAAAGTTACCGGCTCGGTCAGTAAGAAGACGGATTACGTAGTGGCCGGGACGGACGCCGGATCGAAGCTGGATAAGGCGAAGGATCTGGGGGTGAAAGTCATCGGCGAAGGAGAACTGGATCAGCTTTTGAGTTAAAGATGCAGCCGTAGGGGTTAGTAATTTACGCACCATAAATATCCCGCACTCAATGCGGGATATTCATGGTACGAAAGTGCGAAAGAACGATGGAGAGGCTCTTGCGATCGGACTCGGACTGCAATGAAGAGACTAAGAGCTTGTTCGGATTTCGTAACAAGCCCGCATTTCCCCTTGACACGATTGAGCGCCGAACTACAATCGGCTGAAACTTGGGCCCCTGCAGTCAGATCCGATCAAAAGGGGTGGTCTATGTCAGACGCTCTTCTCCTCCGCAAAACAACTTTCCCAATCATTGGAATTCTGTTTTGTTTGTTGAGTGGCTTGCTGGCCACGGCGCAGACCAATGAATTCCAGCTTCCGTCAGGCTGCAAGTTGCCTTTCGACGCGATTGCAACCAAGCCTGACCCCGTCGTCCAGTGTGGAAATTGCGGCGTGGTCCCGGCCGATCCGAAAGTGGCGCAACCCAAAGCACTGCAGAGCCAGGCCAAGAACGACTTTTGCGCCGACACCTCGGACGTGACAGCGATCGATTTCGCCACCCTGCGCAAAATGCAGGCGAGCTCGAAGGCGAGTGGCTGGGTCATCGTGGACTTGCCGAAGCGTGACATGCTGCAGGGCTTTTTCAAATTGAACGGCAAGAACATCGGAGAGGGGAGCGTAGTACGTTTGAAAGCATGGCTACTGGACGCCCACATCTCCGACTGCCCTTCAGGCGAGAGCGTAAATTGCGAACAGCCGGGATTCATCAGCAACGATCTTCATATTCCGTTGTTGGACCCAACCGTCGCGCAAGGGCGCAGTCAGGATGAGTGTGCCAGTGTGACCGCGGAGATGAGTCCCCATTTTCGCCCCGCGTCTTGGTCCCAATTAGATATGAAAACGCCGGTAAAGAACGTGGTGCGCGTAACCGGACCGCTGTTTTTCGACAATGCGCACAAGCCGTGCGCGGGGCTGACCAAGGCTGCGGGCGATGAAGCTCCATTTCGAAGTTCATTATGGGAAATCCATCCCGTGTATCGGTTAGAGGTCTGCGCTACTACTGATCCTGCCAATTGCGACGTAAATAGCAATGACCCCGCTGTCTGGATTGCTTACGATCAGTGGATCAAGAAGGCCAGCAATCAACAGGCAGTCCAGGCCACAGGAAAGACATCTCGCGACGCAGCGAAGTGTAAGAATCCAGGACCTGCCGCTACTGGGAACAAGCCTCCGGCTCAGTGCCCGAGCAAATAGACCTGTTGCAGACGGAGCAAACGATCCTGCGGACTCGTCACGATTGCTGCCGCATGACAGCGGTCATTCTTTTCCAGGTCTGTTCCAGGCTTTCGGGAAGAATCCGCGTCTCGCAGACGACCGACACAAAGTTCGCATCGGCGACCCAGCGGGGAAGAACGTGCATGTGGATATGTCCGGCGATGCCGGCGCCGGCCGCTTTGCCGATATTCATACCGAGATTGATGCCGTCGGGGCTGTAGAGACCGCGCAAGACGGACTCCATACGCTGGGAGAGCGCCATCATTTCACTGGCGGCTTCGGGTGGCAGCTTCTGAAGTTCGTCCACGTGGGCGTAGGGGACGATCATGACGTGGCCGGGGGTGTAAGGAAAAGCGTTCAAGATTACGAAACAGTGCTGACCACGATGGACGATCAAGGTTTTCGTGTCGTCGCCAGCCTTCACGGCATCGCAGAAGACGCATCCCGCTGCTTTCTCCGCGGTAGAGACGTAGGCGTAGCGCCAAGGGGTCCAAAGGTAGTCCATTACAAGGCAGGGTAGCAGATGACGGGCTCGCGCGTGTACGGTGGGCTGTCTCTTTTTAACCTGCTATTGAACATCCTTTTGAACGTCCGTCTTCATCGGCTTCCACCACCACTGATGGTGCTTGCACTGGGATTCGAACTGCGGATCGCAGCGGGCATGGAAGGTATTCTCTGCGATCGCAATGCCCAGTCCCGTGCCTATGAACATGTCGGAAGACCAGTGGTCGCGGGCCATGAAGCGGGTGAAGGTCACCGTGAATGCCGCGCCGTAACTCAGGGCCCGGGCCCAAGGCTTGGGATATTCGTCGGCCAGCACCGAGGCCATGGCCCAGGTAAACATGGCATGTCCGCCGGGAAAAGATGTGTTCACAGCGTGGTGCTTGAAAAAGTCGCCGTGGCCGTTGCCCTCGTCGGGACGCTGCCTGCCAGCGATCAACTGCATCGGCGTATAGATGAGGAACGTGTTGACCAGGGTTTCAAGTTCGAGTTCGCCGGTCTCTCTGGCATGGCGGTGCTCGGTCTTAAAGCCGTAAATGTACACTCCCGCCAGCGAGCCGGCCAGTCCAGCGATTGCAATGTCGGAAGTGGCCTGATAAAGGGTGAAGTGTGAGTGCGGGATATTATTTTCAATATGGCGGTCGGCAGCGAGGAGGGCGCCGGTACCGACTAGCACTAGGGCATCCCATTTGAGGTTATGGGGTTCGAATGGAGCGAGGTAGAGGCGCTTTTGGTCGACTGCAATACGCTTGACACTTCGCTTGACGAGCCCTTCCCGGGGTTCGGTGGCAGTAGAAGTATTTGACGCCGCGTCGCGCGCGCCGTCATTCCCGTTTGGGTCGACGGCATCCAACCGGAAGGCGGCTACTCGGAAGGTATGCGCTAGAATGATTTCCCCGGCTTGAGACGCTGGAAGCAATTGTGGACCGGAGGTTGCGTCCTGACCGACAGCGGAGATGGAAAGCAAGGCTCCAGTAATTCCCACTCCGATTGATCGACGAAGGAGCAGAAACGGTATGTTCAAGTTAGAGCTCACTAGGCTTTTTTGACCCCATTATTGCCATTCTTTGATGCAAACCACGAAGAAGGGTAGGTCAGGTTTTTAGAAATTAAGTAGATTAGGAGTCCGGTTTTGAAGGGAAGAAGCAGGTACGCGAGATTTGCGTTTGACACTGTTTGCGAGGCGTTGCTATAGTCGAGGAGTTCCCTTTGGACGCGGGTTTCTGTAAAAACGTCCGGCAGCTGGGATTGTCCAAGCTCACTCGCCAGGGTGAGCCCACCACAACCAAACGACTCACTCCAGCAGTCCGCCAAGCAGGCCCCGCATCTTCCCCGCACCCAGTGCGAGGTTTCAGCAGAGAGGCATGACCTTGTCCGACCACACCACCGCTCACCACTCCGACTCAACCAGCGCCGTTGTAACAGAGACCGAACCAACGGCATCCGAACAAACCTTAACCGAACAACAAATGACTGACCAGAACGCGAACGAGCCGAACATGAGCCGGCAGGGCGAGAGTGAGCCGCAACAGGCTTCAACGCCCTCCGTTGCAGAAGCGGCCCACTCCGTTGCGTCCGATGATAAACACGCCGGCGAAGATTTTGCCTCCGCCCTCGAAAGCTTCACCACGGAGACTGAGGAAGCCGTGGGGGACGATCGAGTGATCAAGGGCACGGTGCTCAAACTGACCTCGACCCACGTAGTCGTGGATGTGGGCGCCAAGTCGGAAGGCATGCTGCCGCTCTCGGAAGTGTTGGATCACGAAGGCAAGCCGAAGGTAAAACCGGGCGACGAAATTGACGTGATGCGCGAGAAGGGCCACACCGAGGAAGGCTACATCAACCTCTCGCACCAGAAGGCCGCGCGTATTCATGCCTGGGACGAAGTGGAAAAGGCGCACAACGAAAAGCGCCCGATTCAGGCGACAGTGATAGAGCGGACCAAGGGTGGCCTCACGGTCGACATTCTGGGAGCCAGAGCTTTTCTGCCGGGCTCACAAGTGGATCTGCGGCCCATCCGCAATCTTGAGGGCATGAAGGGCCAGACGCTTGAAGTCACGGTAATCAAGCTCAACAAGAAGCGTGGCAACATTGTGGTCTCGCGTAAGGAATTGCTGGAAGGCGAGCAGACCGAAAAACGCAGCAAGACCTTGGAACATCTGGAAGAGGGTTCGGTGCTCACGGGAGTGGTGAAGAACCTGACCGAGTACGGAGCTTTCGTGGATCTCGGAGGCCTCGACGGTCTGCTGCACATCACCGATATGTCATGGGGACGGCTCACGCACCCGCGGGATCTGGTGAATGTGGGCGACCAAATTCAGGTGAAGGTGCTGAAGTACGACAAAGACAAGCAGCGCGTATCGCTGGGCTTCAAGCAGTTGACGCCCGATCCTTGGCTCGATGCGGAGCACCGCTATCCGGTGGGCGCGCATGTTTCGGGGCGGGTGATCAGCGTGACCGACTACGGCGCTTTTGTGGAGCTCGAACAGGGTATTGAAGGGCTCGTCCACGTCAGCGAAATGACGTGGTCGAAGCGGATGAAACATCCATCGAAGTTAGTGAACGTCGGCGATCAGGTGGATTGCGTTGTGCTCAACGTAAATCCTACCGAGCGGCGAATATCTCTGGGAATGCGGCAACTGGCGACGAATCCTTGGGATGCGTTGCATGATAAGTATCCCGTGGGCATGACGGTGGAAGGCCGGGTCCGAAACCTGACTGATTTCGGTGCGTTCATCGAAATCGAGGATGGAATTGATGGCCTGGTCCACGTCAGCAACTTGAGCTGGACCAAGCGGGTGAAGCATCCCTCGGAAGTGCTGAAGAAGGGGGACCGCGTAAAGGCGGTGGTGCTGGCGATTGAACCGGATAAGCGTCGATTGTCGCTGGGAGTGAAACAGCTTCAGCCCGATGTATGGGAGACTTTCTTCGAGACCCATCACGTCGGAGACGTGGTTCATGGCAAAGTGCTGCGGGTAGCGGCTTTTGGTGCGTTCGTGGAAATCGCGGAAGGCGTGGAAGGTTTGTGCCACAAGTCTGAGGCGGTCGACGGAAATGGTCAGCCGCTGCATCTTGAACCTGGAGTGGAGCACGACTTCAAAATCATCAAGATGAGTGCGGAAGATAAGAAAGTCGGCCTGAGCATTCGCGCGGTCGGCGAAGAGGCCTCGCGCTCCGAAGTGGAAGCCTATAAACAACCGGTGTCGAGTACCAGTTCCACCATCGGCGAATTGATTTCGTGGAAGCGCGCCAGCAACGAAAACAACTGACTGGACATTGGCAAGGCCTGCAAGAGCCGCCGTAAGGCGGCTTTTTTATTTCTGCCGTTCGAAGACGATGCGATTTTGACACACGCCTGGATCCCGGGCAATCCTCAAAACCTCGGACAATTCAAGTTCGTATCTCCCTGGCCGATATCCAACATGGACGATTGAGGATAAGCCATGCCGACGTATTTCGTGGGATTAGGAAAGCTAAAGCTGACGGCCAAGATCGCCGGACTGATTCTATTGACTTTAGCCGTCACATCCGGAATAGGCTTTCTCATCACTGAGCGCCGGCTCAACGCGCAGGCGGAAGAATCATTGGTCGACAGGCTACGAAAGACCGACGGAATGGCCGCCGAAGTCCGAACTTATTTTTCCGTGAATATAGAAAACTACGTTCCCCGGCACAACTTCAAGAGAATCTCTCAGGTTCCGGTGGTGGTCGCGTGGACGGTGGCACGCGAATACGCTGAGACCCAGGGTATGAAATTTTCCACGCCGTCGCTGGTGCCGCGAAACCCTAAGAATGTTCCCAACAGTTTCGAGGCTGAGGCGCTACAGGCTTTTACTCGGAATCCTGCGCTGCAGGAGTACTACCGGCGCGATACGGCCGATGGGAAAGCAGTGATGCGGTATGCGCAACCGGTGCGCCTGACTGAAGACTGCCTGTTCTGCCATGGAGATCCAATTGGAGTCAAGGATCCGTTTGGCTATCAGAAGGAAGGCATGAAGACGGGCGACTTAAAGGGGGCATTTGTAGTCACGGCGCCGCTGGACGAGCTAACGAAAACCGCCAGGGCTAACAGTGTCGCGCTCTTGCTGGTCACCCTGTGCACGCTGCTGCCCGGAGTTGGAGTTGTGTTCTCGGTAATGCGCCGGTTGGTGATTCGGCCCATCACCGCTTCGGCGGAACTGGCGCGGGAGATCGCACAAAATAATCTGTCGGTCGAGGACATCGAAGTGGTCTCCGGAGACGAGGTTGGACAAGCTGTCATCGCCCTGAACAGCATGAAAAACAACTTGCATAGGATGGTAGAAAACATAGCGGCCACGGCGGAACGCATCGCCAGCGCGGGTCACGAATTGGCATCGACGTCTTCGCAACAATCAACGGCGGCGAGTGCCCAAACCGATCGCACGATGCAGGTCGCGACTGCGATGCACGAAATGTCATCGACCGTGAACCAGGTTTCTGAATCCGCCAGGCAGGCTGCGCAAGCTGCCGAAAAAGCCACTGAAACGGCACATGACGGCGAGCGAGTCGTGGAACAATCCGCGAGCAATATGCGTTCCATTGCCACATCCGTCAGCGCAACGGCAGCAAAGATTCGCGAATTGGGCAAGAGTTCCAACCAGATCGGCGAGATCGTCGCGGTCATCGAAGACATCGCCGACCAGACCAACCTTCTTGCCCTCAACGCGGCCATCGAAGCCGCCCGTGCTGGCGATCAGGGCCGGGGCTTTGCCGTGGTCGCCGATGAAGTCCGTAAACTCGCCGAACGCACCACCATCGCCACCAAAGAAATTGCCACCCGCATTCAAACCATCCAGACGGAAACCAAGACGGTAGTTCAGGCTATTGAAGCGGGTACAGCGCAGGTGGAAGAAGGCGTCAAGAAAACCGAGCGCACGGGTGAATCATTGCAGGAGATCATTCGCACTAATGACCTCGTCCGCGATATGATCAATCAGATCGCTGCCACCACGGCAGAGCAATCTTCCACCTCTGCGGAAGTTAGCAAAAACGTCGGCGAGATTGCCCGCCTCGCGGAGGAATCGTCTAACGGTGCGCTGGAGTCGGCGAAAGCCTGCGACGAACTTTCGGCGATGGCCATTGACCTGGAAAAAATCTTCGGTCAGTTCACTCTTCGGAAGTCTGGAAACGCACGCCCGCAATCATCTTCCTCGAACTCGCCCATGCCGGGATCGCCGACGGCAGCCCATAAGGAATCCATGAGCCACCGTGCTGCCGCCGGGAAAATCCGCTGATCTTGATCTACATATTTCCGTTCTAGGCTTCCCTTGTGGCCCGCCACTTGGCGCTTTCTTCCGCCTGTTCTAGAATCGTTCGTTTGCCTTCTGACATCTTCTTCTGTAAGGAGTTATCTTCTTGCCCGAAACTATTTATGACGTCGTCATCATCGGCAGTGGACCTGCCGGCTACACTGCCGCCATTCGCGCCGGCCAGTACGGACTGAAAACCGCCCTCATTGAAAAAGATGGGTTCCTCGGCGGAACCTGTCTGCACGTGGGATGCATTCCTACCAAGGCGCTGCTGTTCAATGCGGAACTTTGGGATCATCTTAAAGATGCCAAAGAGTTTGGCATCGAGGGCGTGGATGCTCGCAAGCTAAACTGGGCCGCCATCCAGGACAGGAAATCGAAAATCGTCGCCAAGCATGCCAAAGGCCTCGAATTCCTGATGAAGAAAAATAAAGTTGACACCGTGAAGGGTTACGGCAAGCTGACTGGCTCGGCGCAGAACGGAATCTTCCACGTGGAAGTGACGAACGATGGCAAGGCCATCCAACTCAAGGCGAAGAACGTGCTTCTGGCCACCGGCTCGGAGGCTCGCATGCTGCCGGGACTTGAAGTGGATGACCTCATTCTCACCAACATCGAGGTTCTGAGCCTGAAGGAAATGCCGAAGTCGCTGGTGATCGTCGGAGCTGGAGCCGTTGGGGTCGAGTTCGCCTCGATATACCGCTCTTTTGGTTGCGAGGTCACGATTATTGAGATGCTGCCGCGACTCGTGCCGGTTGAAGACGAAGAAGTATCCAAGGAATTAGCTCGTGTCTATCGCAAGCGCGACATCGCGTTTCACACTGGGGCGAAGGTTGAAAAGATCGACAAAACAAAGTCTGGCATTGCGGTGACGATCAGCCTCGACGGAAAACAGCAGAAGATCGAAGCGGAGAAGATCCTGATCGCGGTTGGCCGTAAACCCCGGACGGAAAACGTTGGCTTGGAGAAAACAAAAATCAAGCCTGAGCGTGGCTTTATCCAAGTTGATTCATGGATGCATACCGCCGAACCCGGCGTTTATGCCGTGGGCGACATCGTACTCGGTTCGCCGCAACTTGCCCACGTCGGCGCTATGGAAGCACTAGTGGCCGTCGCGAAGATTGCCGGCAAGCCCTGCAAGCCCATCAATCCCGAGCGCATTCCCGGCGCCACGTATTGTCATCCGGAAATTGGCAGCGTGGGCCTCACTGAAACCAGGGCCCGCGAGGCTGGGTATAACATCAAAGTCGGCAAGTTCCCCTTTACTGCGAACTCGCGCGCGTCCATCGTCGGCCAGCACGAAGGCTTCATCAAAATCGTCTCCGACGCCGACTACGGTGAAATTCTCGGGGTTCACATCATCGGTCCGCAGGCCACGGAGCTAATCGCCGAAGCGGTCGCAGCGATGGAACTCGAAGCCACCGTGGAGGATTTAGTGTGGACCATCCACGCGCACCCGACACTGGCCGAAGCCATGCTGGACGCGGCTAACAGCGTATATGGGATGGCGATAAACGCATGATTCACCTCGGAGGCACGGAGCCACGGAGAAGATCAAGAAATGATCTGGATTTCCTCCGTGTCTCCGTGGTGAAAGATTTTGATCCACGCGAATCCGTGGCGAATAGAATTTGATCTCTCTAGTCCAACTCGGCACCGTTGACTATGCCGCCGGCCTGCGCCTGCAGCAACAGCTGGTCGACCTGCGCAAAGCTGACAAGATTGGCGATGTCCTGCTGCTGCTCGAACATAAACCCGTCATTACGCTAGGACGTAACGCGAAAGCAGCAAACGTAATCGCGTCGCCCGAAACCCTCGCCCAGCGCGGAGTCGAGCTCTTCGAATGCGACCGCGGCGGCGACGTGACATTCCACGGCCCCGGCCAGATCGTGGGCTATCCCATCTTCGATCTGCGCGGATTCGCCATGCCCGACGGCAAACGCAAAACGCTGGGTGCCGTAGAATTCGTCCGCCGCCTGGAGGAAGTCCTGATCCGCACCTGCGCCGACTTCGCCATCCCGACAAAGCGAGTCGCAGGATTGACGGGCGTTTGGACCGATCCCCAGAGTGGACCTTCCCCAAACTTGTCATTCCGAGCGGAAGAGAACGATTCGCAGAATCGTTCTCTGGAGTCGAGGAACCCGCTGTCTGCCGCCGCTGCCACAAGCCATGTGGGGACGGCCCCCTCGGCCCAGCGAAGCGAAGCGAGCGCACCTGACCACGGACCCGAAGCCAAACTAGCCGCCATCGGAGTCCACATCTCCCGCTTCGTCACCTCGCACGGCTTCGCCCTCAACGTACACACCGACCTCAGCTACTTCAACCTGATTATCCCGTGCGGCATCACAGCAAAGCCCGTCACGTCGATGCAACAAGAACTCGGCAAGCCGCTGGATCTGAACGCAGTCGCCGAATCCATCTCCCGCAACTTCGGCACAGTGTTTTCAAGCCAGATGCTTTGGGTCGATACTCTGGATGCGCTGCTCGGGCGCATAGTCGGAGTCCCCGTGAAGCTGCCTGCCGAACTCCGCCAGCTTCACACCGAGGACGATTCGACTTGGGCCTAACGTAACTTCTGAAGTCCAGTATTTTCGCTGGATAATCGTTCTGTGCGGAACTCTTCCAAACTGTCATGTGATTCAGGCGCTGGGGTCGCCATCGTCATCAGGGTCAGCCAACTACTCCTCTCGGCGTTGGGCCTCCTGATTTTTACGGGGCAGCCTACCTGCACCGGTCAATCGCGTTCATCCGACCAGCAGTTGTTTCAAGCCGTCGCGAAAGGCGATATGGGTGCCGTGCGCGTGCTGCTCGACAACGGTGCTGGTATCGAAGCCCACGACGAACGTGGAGACACGCCACTAATCGTCGCAATCGGCAGCCACAATATTGCAATGGTGAAACTGCTGCTCGAAAAGGGCGCGGATATCTCTGCCCGGAACAACTACGAAGAAACCGCCCTGATCGAGGCTGCGAGATCATTCGATCCAGAGATGCTGCGGATACTGCTAACTCGAAATCCGGATATCAAGGATAAGAACGCTGCCTTGATCGAAGCTACCTGCAACGCACCTGCTGTCGTTCACATGCTGGATACCCCAGCCGCGCCCAGCGAGCACAATGAGAAAGCTCCAACGGCCGTCCCGGAGCCACCTTGGGTAGCAAAAGTGCGATTACTGCTGGACGGCGGAGCCAACATCGAAGCCAGAGACGAAGAAGGCGCGACGCCGTTGATGCTCGCCGCGTCCCACGGCCAGGCCGAGACTTTCATGCTCCTCATCGAGCGAGGCGCCAAAATCAACGTTTTCCGTCCGGGGTTTACGGCCAACCGCGATCAGGATC
>Ga0207122_1058_pt1 | contig 18287 bp, 24 predicted proteins | sample Alteio_BWMinHeat_38_FD_153504 | JGI IMG/M metagenome (GOLD analysis project Ga0207122, IMG submission 153504) | Enriched cells from forest soil in Barre Woods Harvard Forest LTER site, Petersham, Massachusetts, United States -... | ecosystem: Environmental > Terrestrial > Soil > Temperate forest >... | reverse complement strand
CCACCCAGCAGCAGGTGGCGACACTTCGTCCACGGTGGGCGGTTCGACGGACAGCTCGGGTAGCAAGCTCGAAGAGGTGGTGGTTACGGCGCACAAACCTTCTTGGTTCGAGCGAAACATCGAGCAGCCGTTGGAGAATGCTTACCACGACGTGCAAGATGCTTACCACAGCGTGAAGGACTTCTTTGCAACCGGCCACCAAGATACCACCGACTTCTACGCTGCAATGCAGGATCGGGCTGCGACGGAAGGAAATTTCCCGAAATACCTGGCAGCGGTAGCTGGACAGAAAGCCGGCGATATCTTTTTCCGCGGAGCAGATATGGTCCAGGCGGTAATAGATAACCCTGAAGGCGGGGCGACGGGGGCGCTTAAAGCGCTGACCCTGAATTTGGGCCCGGAGTTATTTAATTCTTCTGTCAATCTGGTTAAAACTTCGGTGGACGGTTTGTCATTGCTGGGCGAACAGACTGGTCTGATGGACCAGGGAAGTCTTGCTGGATTCCGGGAAACGGATGCCTACAATCTGCAGCCCGTGTTTAACTATGACAACGATGCCGAGCGCGGTGGCGCGCTGATAGCGGGGTTGGTGGGCGGAAAAGTAATGGATGCCTATGGCTCCTATGAATTAAGATCGCCGGTAAGCATGGGGGAGAGCGCGCCCGTTGCGGAGGAGTTGGGGGCAGGTCGGAGTGGTGAGCCATCGCAGTCTTATTCAGGTGATCCCTACTCGCCGGATTTCGTTGGGCCGGTAAATTGGCAATATTTTTATCGAGGAAGTGCAGCGCCCGGTTTCGAATTTAATTCGGCGATTGCAAATGACTTTGGGGTAGGTGCCTCGGATGATTTAATCAATAGCCTATCTGAGGGCTCGCTGAGAGACGTCTTGGAGCAACACGGTGTTACAAGTGCTGACTCTCCATTTATAAGCACTTCATCGAATCGTGCAGTTGCTGAGTATTATGCGCGAGGCACTTCACAAGCGCAGGAGGGGTATGTGACCACATTCCGTCTTACACCCGAAGATGCAGCAACTATAGCAATCCCCAATTTCGAAAACCCTGTAGCTTTCTTTGAAAATAATTCGAAGATTGGTATGCCGGAGAGTGAGTATCTGTTCCCCTCTCAAATTGACCCGAAATTTATCTATCAACAAGAGCCTGTGGGGCCGAAATGAGTGAAATTCGTCTTGCGTGGGAGCCTGAAAATAAAACGCCATTAGATTTTATTGCAGAGCGATTGGCTTCGTATATGGATGGAGAGAAAGGTGTTTCGCTGCTCAATAACGGGACCATGCTCTTCGTGGTTTCTGGCGAAGATGATGTTGAAAATGCAAAGAAAGTGATGGAGCGCGCAAAGCTTCTCATCGATTTTAAAGTCGTCGAGTTGAAAGAGGGTGGTTATTTTGTAGTATTCAATGAAGCGGTTGCAGTTTTCGTTGGGCATGAAGAGTTCGTTGAAGGGCGCGCCGAAATCCTTCGCCGGATAGACGAGTTAAAATTGCCGGATGAGCGAATATTGAATCCAAGTGGTGCATCTATCGATAAGTATCTGATTGGGGTCTATGGTCGGGGAAAGCTTTATCGCGATGCCCACAATTTTCAGTTTTTTAAAAGGATTGGAGGTTGCAGGAAGGCTGGGTAGGAGAAGGTAAGGTTCTGAGTAATCGATGGGGTCAGACTGAGGTAACCCGGGTTTCCCGGACAGTTTAGAACGAGGGCGTAGCCCTCGCTTCAAGTAATCGATGGGGTCAGACTCGATCGATTCTGTAAATATGCAAAAAATATAGACGATCTACCTGCAAGAGGAGTGATGATGGATCAATCGAGGTTGACCTCATCCGCCCATCTGCTCTGGAGCACGCAACAAACTGCCTGACGGGCGTCTAAGCGACAGATGCTGTCTACTGCGCAAACTTGTCGAATCAATGAAGTCTGCCCCCATCGATTTCGTGGGAAAATATCTATCTTTCCAGAATTTTGTTGTCGGCTTTCTATTGGCCGCCGCTTTCTATGGAACGTGCGTTAACTTTGTTCCTGCCGAAAGTTTGTACCCTTGGAGCTTATATGGCTCCGCCGCGCTTTCCGTAATTTTTTTTACATGGCTTTGCCGCGCGAATAAAATTAAATTTCCCGGAAGCGCTTCAGGGTTAAAGAGAATACTTTCCTTGGCCATAACCTTCGGATTTTTTTCTTTTGGCTTTATTTCCCTGGTTAAAGTAATCGATGGGGTCAGACTCGATCGATTCTGTAAATATGCAAAAAATATAGACGATCTACCTGCAAGAGGGGTGATGGTGGATCAAGGTTGACCCCACCCGACTCTCTACCCTGGGGCTCGCAACAAACTGTCTGACGTGCGTCTACGCGACAGATGCTGCCCATTGCGCAAGCTTGTTGGATCAATGGAGTCTGACCCCATCGATTGGATTTGTTTTTCGGCGGTAAGCGGACAAAAAATCCCAGGAGCAGCAAGAATGATTGTACTGAGCTACTCGCATCACATGGCGAACTGCTCAGTTAACTCGTTTAACAACCTCATCGATAACGTCTTTTAAATAGGTCGCGCTTTTAAAGGTGTCCAGATTTAATGCGACATCAAACGCTTCCTCAAATTCGATGGATAAATCAACCATCGCCAACGAATCGAAGCCTTCCACATCTTGTATTTTTAAATTTTCATTAAACGTTTGGTTCAGCTGCTTGGAAAAGAAGTCTGCAAATAATTTGGTTATCTCGTCTTTGCCAATTGTCATCATCGCGCTCTGTTTGCGGTAAAAAATTTAGAATGTAAAGCTAAGGATAATCGATGAGGACAGGCGCAAGGAAGAAAAAGTGCCGGAGGGATTAATAAATAATCCCTCCGGCACCTTTGTTTCAATATCAGGGTAATAATAAGGCCACCTAAATCGGTGGTCATCGGAGAGGGATGGCGATTTCCTGGCGGCGTCTTCTCGCCATTGCGCCCAGGCCGCCGAGACCGGATAACATCAGCCACGCGGACGCAGGAAGCGGGACTGGGCTGGCGACCTCGAATTTAGTGATGTCAATCGTATAGCCGCTCTCGGCAAAGTTAATACTCGTGATAGGTGTGCTCGACGTGAAACCGATGAATGCCGTATCGATGCCGGCGTTGGAAGGCGTGAGCAAGTTGAATATCTCGCCGGTGCTGAGCGTAATCGACAAAGGCAGATCTGCACCTACCACGTAGGAGCCGATAGTAAATCCAATCGCCGTCACTCCGCCGACGGCGGTGACATTCAGTTGGCTGCTGATTCCGGCTGGATCCTGGCCGCTGATGAAGGAGCTGTCCCCGTAGTAGCCATTACCGGTACCCCAGGCCGCGAATATTTGCCCGGCCGCTCCCGAGAACGCAACGCCGCCAGCGCTGACGGCTGGATCAAATGCCTGGTCGCCGCTTGGCGCATATCCGTCAAAGTTGTAGGTCGTTATACCCGTCACTGCGGCGTTGAAGGCAGCCTGGTTGGTGTATTCAGTGCTCGCCGTTGCCATTGAGGTGGCAAAAATAACCAGAGTGGCGACGACGCCGTCCCGAATGTTTTTCATGGTTTGTATTCCTTTTGTTGAGCATCAACGAACGTCACGACTGCCGTCCAATTCAAATGCCATTCTTCCGATTAAGGTAACTCGACCCACCGCTTGACCCATTGCTGGCGCAATTGGCCTTAAGCAGCCCGGCGACGCTGATACAACAAGCCAATCAATCCAGAGCCGAATAGCCATGCTGTACCAGGGATGGGCACCGCGCTTTGGGTCTGGTAGCTGATTGATGCGCCATCTATGTTGAGCGGCGTGGCGAGGCTGGTGATGGTGAAATTAGATGTGACAGAGTCGAACGTAATGGATCCCTGCGGAGCAAAAAAGACAGCGGAGTTAACCGGCTCGCTACTACCGGTACCGGCAGCGCCACTCGGGCCAGCTACGCCGCCATTAAAAAAAGCGGTCGAGCCTGATGTTCCTGTATCGATAGCGGGGTTCGATGAGCTCGACAGATAGAGGCCAAAGGTCGTCGAAATTCCAGCCGGGGTCGATGCGGGTATCGTGTAGGGTTGGTCGAGTGTAATGGTCGCATTGACGACATCGCCTTGCGCCAATGTCAGTGACAGGGGAAGCCCGCTAAGCTGCAAATTCCAACCGTCGTATTGGGTGCTGCCATTGATGAAACTATAGGGCAATCCATCGCTCACGCTGCCAGTAAGATTTAGCGTGTAGGTAGTGGCCTGCGCTTGTGCCATGCCTGCCGCACATAACACGGCAAGGGTGAGATTTTGTAACCCTTTCATTTTGTTATCCTCCAAGATTCAATAGATTGCGACGCTGCATGTCGCGCAGCACATTCAAAATGACGCCGGTTGCCCAGTCTGTAGAGCGGGTGCAACTTCCTCCAGTCGCCAGATTGTAAAGCTATTAAAATACTGTTGACTGCTTCACATAATTGCATAGTTGTGTGGAATAATAACTCCCTAAAAAGGTACACCACGCAGTTTCTGCGGATCGTGAATAGCAGGATTTAACAATGCATTTTCGTCTTGGTGGGCCGCAGGACTTTGCGCCTTGCGTTGCGTTATTGAAGTCTAATCAGTGCTTCAAGGCTTCGAATAGCTTTTTCGAGCAACTGGAGTCGTTGTGGCAGCGCATGGTTGCGAAGAAGCTGTTCTGTGGCTTTGTTGTCTGGGAAGATCCGGAGCTGCCTGATGACGAAAGAATTATCAGTTTTGCGATGAGCGTGGTGATTAGCGATTCGTTTGCGGAGCAAATCAATAATAATCGAATGCCGTGGCTGGCTCATCGCCTGTATGAATCCGTTTCCAGCACGAACAAGTCCGGCGCCTTACTGCTCGATCAGCAACAGATTGCGCAGGCGAACGCAGGCGATGGCATTAACTTGGTCGTGTTACATAATCCTTTGCGGTTTCATAGATTGGCCGATCCGCGTAATCAGCTATTGCTGCCGCTGGGTCCGAAAGCTTTTTATTTTTCGCATGATGGGTTTTACACGAAATCGATTTATTGGGAGGTATTTGGTTCGGAGAGCGCCACTTTCTTATCGAGCGGTGGTTATCGCGAGTTACACGATTATTCAGATCACGCGGATGTGGCTGGTATCGCACAAGACCGAATACCATACCTCTACAAAATGGAGCGCGATGACAGCGGCATGCAGAGTTACTTACCCAATAATCTTTGGTTATTCACTCGGCGGCGACCACAGATGCGCTTTACGCCAAAACAGCAGTTACTTTTAATGTATGCGCTCTCTGGCGAATCCGATCGCGAACTGCAAGGCACGCTGAGTATTTCCGAAGATGCGGTCAAGCAAGCCTGGAAAAACATCATGCATCGTGCGGTCGCGGCGCAGCCCATCCGTTTTGCGCAAGAGTTGGCCGATGGCGGTGGGCGCGGTCAGTCGCGTCGTCATCTGCTGCTGTCTTATTTGCGGCAGCATATGGAGGAATTGCGTCCTTATCATTTCGATGTGGCGAATTGAGAGACGGTGCTGGTGGGGTTAATAAATAATCCCTTCGGTACCTTTTCTACGAGTGTATATGAAACCAATTGAACCACCCACCACCCGATGAAATCTGATCGTAGTTCAGCCAAGCGAACGCTGGATTTTCTCCCGGCATCAATTGGCCGATGATCTCCGGCATAATCGCCATTCCGTTGAAGCCATTCGTAAAGACAACAACGGCAGACTGCGTTGATACAGAGCCAACCACGAATGCTTTAAACCCTCCATTGTCGCCCCAATGGAAAAACAATCCTTGATCGGGCTCAAGCCCCCAACCCAAGCCCCAGGCAACGTGCTGATCTGCATCGGGCATGTCCGACTGGATACATTCGATGCATCGCTGATGAAGCCTGATTTGCGGTTTTAGCCATTGGGCTGCTGTAGCGGGTTTGAGCCGCGCACCTGACAGAACCGCTTGCAGGAAGTGCGCGTAGTCAGCCGCCGTTGTGTGCAGCGTGGACGCGATCACGGGCTTGGTCGGTCGTTTTTTGTTGCCGGGCGTCGAGTGGGCATCATGCGGTATCGCGTAGTCTGCCTCAAAATCCGTACTCCAGACGTAGCTCGAATGCTGCATTTTAAGCGGGTCAAATACCAAGCGTGCCATCAAGTCGTTCAACGTTTCGCCGGTGACCGCAACCACCGCTCGCTGAAGCCAAACGAATCCCTCGCCAGAATAGCTGAAGCGGCTACCGGGCACGAAATAGGTTTTCAAAGGGTTCGTTTTACTGCGCCAATTCGGCAAGCCGGACGTTTGACTGAGCACTTCCCCTACAGTGACTAGAGCGGCGCGCGGATCATCCTTGACGTAGTCGGGGACATATTTTGATAGCGGCGTATCCAGCGATAAAACGCCGGAATCGACAAGCTGTAGAACGGCATATGCGAACACTGGCTTCGACAGCGATCCAGCCTCAAAGACCGTGTTCTCGTCGATCGCGTTCCCGGAGGACGCGTCGCGGACACCGAGCACTTGCAGATTGGCAATTTTGCCATCGCGAATGACGGCATAGGCAATTCCCGGGACATTGCCGTTCTTAAGCAGTTGCTTGAGATCGGCGGCTTGGCTCTGGCCAGGCAATATTCCGCAAAGCCAAATGCAAATACAGAGGGTGGTAGCCCAACCCGAATTGGACGGAAAGCGTATAGGGGCGTATCTCACGATTATCCTTAGAAAGCATGTGGCCCTTCCCTAAAATCAGGGCCGATCCAAGTTGGAAAATTTCGTCATTTGGGTTTGGCTGAATCGGCTGGAGCGACGCACTGGCGAGCATATTCCGCCGGTGTCATCCATTGCAATGCGGAATGGGGGCGAGCTTCGTTATAGTATTCGCACCGCATGTCGATTTTGCGGCTCGCGTTGTCGGTCGGTTTTCCCGGGCGGGATCAATGGAGTCTGACCCCATCGATTTCTGCGTTAATTGCGTTGAGCGATCACTTCACACGCATCATCGAGGACATGGCAGAACGAGCGCGTTTGGACGCTGCCGAGCGAGTTGTGAATTTTTGTCGCTAGGGCCGGAGAAGGTTTCTTACGAAAATGTCGGTCCTGCAGGTATAAGGCCGTAATTGGCCATGGTGGCGATGAGCTGTGCCTTGTCAGGCGGTCCGCCAGCGTTGATTACTGCCGCAATATCCTTGAAGTATTGGGCCCCAATGTCCGGTGACAGGACAACCAATGCCCGCGCGGCATGCTCGAATGGGTTTGAGAATGCGTGGACTACTCCTTTGGGTGTACCGATGCTCTGCCCAGAGGTCAGGTCATGAGTTTCAGTTCCAACCATGCAGCGAAGAGCTCCTTCCAAAACATACAGGCACTCTTCATTGTTTGCGTGACTATGGGGTGGCGGGACATTCGAACCAGGTGGCACTATTAGTTCAAATACCCCAATGCTGGCTGATTGTGAGCCATCAACGAGATATCTAATGCAAAGCTGGCCGACTTGGATTTCCGCTGAACTCATTTGAACTCCATTAGTCGTTGGGTGGAGATGGAATGTGGCGAGCATAAGGATCAAGGATATCAAGTAGCTCCCTGTGAGGACAATGCTAGGGAGGGTCACTGCAAAATGCAGGTGCTGCTTCGATCGGCTTCTGTAATGACGTATACCGCGCTGTTCGCCACCCGATACTTTGACAAGACGCGTATGCGGACAAATCGTACGGGAAGTATTGTGATTTGATAGTTGTGCTTGGAATCGCTTGTTCCAAGCTGAGGGGAAATGGTGGGCCTTCCGTCTATTTAATGAAATGGTTAGTGGATTGAATAAAATTAACTATGCATTCGGCTTGAAAAATTTCCCCACCAGAAACACCTCGATGACGAAATGTCCAAGCTGGTTCAATACCGTCCGCGCTTCAATACTAGTTCTTTTCTCGCATGATTTTCAATTTTTTTCTGGGATCTTCTTCTCCTGTTTTTTTCGGGGCACTTACAAAAAAATAACCAGTTTTTTGGGGGCTAAGTGGTCTGCACATGCGTGGGCTATTTACGAATTCCCGTACGACATGAGATTTTGAAAATAGAAGTGCTCATTCAAGGTTAAATAGTTTCTGTGGCTCCTGCGATGTCCATCGATGTTCGTGATGCTCTATTCGAAAATAGGTAATCAATGTTTTCTAAAAGTATATAAGTCGATAAATGGCCCAGTGCCCCTCTCATTCGAAAAAATGGGTCAATCCGCTTTCTCTCCATTCTTGAAAATCTCTGCGGCTAGCTTGGATGCCGCTGTTTCCCGCTTAGAATAATTCCGGACTAATTCTTTCGTCGAGGCCGCTTTTTTTGGTGCTGGTATTGGCGGGGACGCTTGTGGCCCTGCGCTCGAGGTCCGCTTGCGCCTAAGGTTCCCAGAGTTGCCTCCGGCCTCTTTGGCTTTTTTCACATGTTTGTCCGCGTTTGGCATTCCATCGTTCTGGTGATCTTCTTTGCGGTCAACGCGCTTACGCAGCTTGGTCTGTATGAGTTTAGCGTCCTGGAGGTGACGCCCAATCTCATCCTCCTTGGCAAGGAGGTTCAAATCCTCTAGAAGCCCCAACACTTGCATAACTGAAATATATGCACCAAAGGTCACTGTTGAACTCCCGCGCTCGATGGAGCGCAAGGTCAGTGGTGCCATACCTGCACGCTCTGCTACTTGCTTGGCTTGCAGTCCACGACGGAGTCGCGCCAGTTTCAGACGGTTTCCAAAGTCATTCAGCAATCGCTGGGTTTTAGGAAGCAAAGGAGAAGTTACGTTGCACAGTAAATATAGTTCCTTTGTGTCTGATATAACGTCAGAATAGTTACACTGAAGGCCATAATCCAATTTAGCTGTAAGTATTTTTTCCTCCTTTTAAGTGATAAGGGCAAAATAGTTATGCTGGTGCATAAGCTGTCCGTCCCGGTAAAGGGGCTCCCCGAATTGGAATTGCGGTAGCACCTCCTGATATTTGCGCCTAGCTCGATGATTGGCCTCCGGATACCCCGGTGATAACCGGGCGACGGTCAGAGGACGTTCGGCAGTTCGTTAAACATGTAAATGCGTAATGGATCGCGCAGGAGTATTTCGTCAAAGATAAGTTCGGCCCGTGTTTAGCTTCGCGAAAACAGACCTATCGTAAGCTGTGGGCGCGGCTGCCAAAAAATGCTTCAGATTAGTAAAGTTCTTCAAATGCCATGGATTTTTCATAGAGATCGCAGATAACTCGCCCACCTCTGTGATCGCGCAGCTCTCTCCAGATTTCAAATCCCAGCAAAATTGCTTGTTCCCAATCTTTTAATGTGCACATGCCTATTTCCAAATGACGGGTCATGTTTTTAATTGTACGAAGCAAGGAGTAATCAACACCTCCAGAACCTTCAAAAAAATTATGATTTCTGGCGTGTTCGAAAATCATAACCGAAATCCCTTCGTCAATTGCAAACGCCCGTCCTCCGTCTTCAACCTCATCCAGCTGTCCATCAGACCGCCTCTTGCATCCAAGTAGCTTTCGAACAACGGGTGACCAGCCAAGGACAACTGCATATGCAGTATGAAATATATCGTGATATCTGTAGTAATCATCTTCGTAGGAGTTATCGCGCAATTCGTTGCCGAAGACCTGGCCATTAAAAGCAACGCTTACATGCCGGCTTCCATTTTGTCCTTCTACGTCTCTGAACTCCAGAACAAATGTGCGCGGAAGCTGTTCATTCTCGGGGCGGCCATCGTCATATAATTGCCTTTGAAATCCCAATTGATCCACGAAGTACAAATCGTGCCATCGATCTCTGATTTTTCTAATATTAAAATTCGCAATATCACTTAGCAAAATTTCTTCTTGAGATGCGATCGAAGAAAGGTACCATAATATGTCGCCTAGCTCTTCAGTGAGCTTTTCCTTAAAGATCTTGTAGCCATCACCATCGCGGATTGCCTTCTTGTATTCGGTGGCCAGCTCTCCAACCTCACCAGCAATCCCCATGACGGAAATCATTCTGGACTCTAGTGAGCCTACCTCGAATTGAAACGTCTCCGAAGCCTCCGCCTGATAGTCATCGAAGGAAATTTCATTGCTATCCACGCAGATCTCCCATCTTGATTTTCCATTTTGGTGGGAAAAAATAGTCAATCGACTTGCTGTTTATTTTGAAAAGCTGCTTAATTTTTGTTCGTCCAGATATTCCAGCTATCTCCGGGTGTGCAATGCGGCAATACTTGTCCGTTTCGCAAAAAATATTCTGTATATCGATATATTGCAATCTTCTTCCGCCAAGTGTTTTAAAGTCGAGGTCAAGCCGGTCAAACTCCTGTTCCTGTCTGTCGGCTAGAATTTTTATTAAGTCGGATTCGCTAATACCACCGAGCGATGTGAAACACTTTCTTATGCCGTCTCTGGCCCCTGGTCCCGGAACGGTAAACTCCGACTCAGAAAAGTTTGTAATCTCGCTATAATTTATATCCGTAACATATTGGTACGCGAGAAACTGGCCTATTAGGGGGTAAGCCAGGATGTGGCGGTACGCTTCTGCCATTGAGGAGGATTGCTCGATCTTCTGCGGTAAATCGTCTTTTAACATCATATTTAAAAGCATAAAGTGAGCATGATGTTTTCTTGTTACACAAAATTCTTTCGATCCAGATGCCATCATGTATGCGTTTGAGTAAAGAACCCTTCCTTTATTCATTTCTGAATCTAGAAAATTGCTAAATTTCTTCACGTTAAAGTTTTCAACGCAAATTATCCCGAATTTTGCTTGTAGAAGCTCCCATGTTTCTATTCTGTTGAACAGCTTAAAGAGCAGTATCCGAAAGAACATATCCCTTGTACTGAATCGCCCGGAGTAGATCACTTCCTTTATTAAATACTGGCTTACCCGATCGCATGCTCTGTAAGCATTCGTGAACTTATAGGTCTTAATTATTTCATCGCTGGTCAGGTCTTCTACCTCTCCGCGAAGCCGTTTGATGAAAATTTCTTGTCGCCAAAAAGCGAACTTCCAATATGTGTCATAAGCTATGGTTGGCGTGATCGGATCGAGACTTTTAAACCTATATGTTTTATTTTTTTTCATAATTTAACAATACTTCTCTACAAATTCCTTGGCTGTCGCTTTCTTCATGTTTTGAAGTTCAATAACACTTAGCATGCAGTTCATATATTTAAATTCCAGGCCCATTTCATTTGCCATGAACTCTCCGAGGCGCATCAATCCAGTATAATTTCCGTAGGCTCTGCTGCACAAATATTGCATTGCATAAACTGCGTTCATTTGCATGTTCTTTCCATGGGGAACAAAGCAGACTTGCTGCAAGCAGGGAAATCCAAGCATTGGCTGCGGAGTGTGGTCTAGAGTAGGGTCAAATATTGTTGCGATCAACGCACTACGTCTATGCACTGGCTTACGTTCACCATCGATGCCGTTGTATGTTTCTATAATGTGCTGGAGTTGATTGACGCCGTTTCCGGTCAGATCGCCGAAGGAGATCATGCGCTGGAAATATGTTCCCCGTCTGTTTTTCGACTCTTTTCTTACATATTTCCAAATGGCTTTGTAGCGCTCAAATATGGATTCGCCTCCACCCGATAGGCTTTTCGGAAAAATGGTGCCTGCGGTCGTTTCGATTTCTGTGTGTCCGTTCGACACTAGGAAATTGTTCAGATCGCGCTCCAGGTCATCGGCGTAACTGGGCCTGATTTTGGTATTGTTTATTTTTATGATTACAGGAGAAAGCTCCCTTTTTTGCTGGTCAACCAGTGCTTTCAAGGCGCCAAGCCAGCACTCCGCAACACTATTTCCCTCAATGATCATTCGACATCCTCTTCAAATCTATATTGATTCATGCCGACGTAGTCTTTGCGACAAACGCGGATGTAAGCGCTCCATCCATCGGGGGTTACAATCTTAGAAAATCCTGGCTCGGTCGCCACAATTTTTTGAGATTCTTTTTCGCCGTCAATTAGTACGATTGCATTCCCTTCAATCTCACACTTGTCTTGGGAAATTATCAGATCGCCAACACAGAGATTGATTGCCTTGTCCCTCCACCAGTTTCCTATCACAAAAACGTCGCCGTTGATTTTTTCGCCTGATAGGCGCCGTTTGATGGCGCTCACATCCGATTTCCTTATTGATTGATAAGTGGCGTAATCGATAAGTTTTAGGTTGAAATAGAGATGAGTAACGAGGGCGGTAAAGGAAGCTCCGATATAGCGCGAGGCGATGTAGAGCTTATTAGGATCTGGATTGAGGAAGTCGATTTGAAGGTCTTTGGCGATGCGGCGAATAAGGGACTCCGGCATAAGTAGCATCCCGCCGAAAAAGTCCGCCTCCCGTTCTATCTCTTTGTCCGAGCCGGATTCGATGATTTCGTCAATCACGGTGCCGTGCCCGAGGACATGGTGGCCGATTTCATGTGCACAGGTAAAATTCTTGCGCCCCTCTGGACGCTCCGCGCCGATCAGAACCACAAAATCATCAGCAAGGTACATCCCTTCAAAGGAAGCGATTTTCACGAAGCGAACATCGAATCCCATTGCTTCCGCAAGATTAAAGGGGCAAATCGGCGCGCTTGGCTTTGCTCCGAGATACTGCAATCTCGTTTGCAGGGCCTTTTTTGCTATTTGATTTGCCCTAATTCTATTCAACGGCTTTTCCCTTGCTCTTTATCATTTTGATTGTGGTGATCAGCGTAGTGAGGTCGGCGTCACTCATGGAGCTCAGCTCCCTGGCGGCGGCCAGAATTGCTCTATCGATCTTTTCTTCGCCTATTGCCTCGCTTGCCAACCAGGAAATTTCGACCCCGTAGAGGTCTGCAAACAACTGTAGCTCATCAGCCTTAACATTCCGACGCCCCGCTTCAATTTCGCTGATGGTGGGACGATGCATACCGAGCTTTTTGGCCGCCTGACCTTGCGACAATCCGGAGAGCTCCCTGGCCTCGCGAATTCTCCTCGCTATATGAGCTTTTTCATTCATGACCCTGCCTCATCTACGATCGCCTTAATCGCTTTGGCAACATCGCTTACTGTCGTCTCGCTGGTAGGCCTTTTTACAAATACCTTTTCTGGCGGGAGCTCTCGATCGAAAACTGCCTCCAACGCAACAAGAACCTCTAAGGCTCTTAGGCTGTCGAAGCCGGCGATGCCCGTGAAGATACCTGTGCGCGCTGTGATAACCGGCACCTCATCTTGCGAATCCTCAAGGTTAAGGGACAGCTGTGTGATTACCTCTCGTTCAAATTGACTTAACTCCATTTGTTTCTCCTGCACCTTACCGTTGGTAATAATATCTTACCATCGGCTTTCGTGCCGTCAAGCTCTGAGGGGGCGAATCTTTGCTAACCCAGGGCGAGAGAACGCCTGCGGCATCCAGCTGGTGCTAGATAGCCGTTGGGGCTTCACGAGGGAGTGTGACGTCTAGCCCTTGGGGGGCTACTTGGGAGGGTATTCGAAGGGTGCTGGATGGTAATCAGTTGACAACTGCGGGTGCGGGTGGGAAAAGCAATTCTAAAGGCCCCGCAAGTGTTGAGCTGAAGATATTCCTGGTTTACGAGGGCTTTATACCTGCAGTACACAGGCCAGAGCTATGAAAGGGGCGATCCTGATTATCGAATGTAGCTTTCATCCCGGTTGTTTTGTGAGGCTCGGTGCCACGTGGAGGAGGGGCGTGTGGGTCATTTATGGCTTAGAGCGCGGTCCCGCTGCATTGTAATCGTCGTGGCGCTACCTAATCGCTAGTGGTTTATGTCGTTTGAGTGTTCGACGAATTTCCGCACGTCCTCAGATCGCCACACGGTTACCCTTGGCCCAAGTTTGATCGGAGAAGGGGCTTTGCCTTCCTGGACCCACTTCCACCACGTCGATTTGCCAACCGGGACGATCGCTGGGATAGGCGGCTCGGCGTTTCTATCGCCGATAATCTGTTTGAGCCGCAGATAACACATTTTGGGCAGTATCCCGCGTTCCGAGCTGCTCATTTCTCGCCCCCTTCCCTGGAAAGGTTTCCTGCCCTACGACGTCGCCGAAACTCGCGATCCTTGGCCAGGAATGTCGCAAGCATGTGAGGGATCAAGACCGTAACATCGAGAGTGTCGCCCCACTGCTCGCCGTGAAGCTCCGCATACCTCTCGAGGTCCTCTTTCAGTGGCACTGGCAACGTTATCGCCAGCCGAGTCATTTCGATTTTCGGGAGGGGGCCGAGCTTCAATGTTTTCATCGGAGTGCTCACATCAATTGATCAACACTTCTGAAGGCTTACTTAGTAAGCAAATATGCTTTGGATGTAGCGAAGAATTGCCGACCAGAATCGGACCGTCAACCCAGGATAGGGCTCAAAATCGCGGTAATCATCGATTCAGAGAAGCTAGGCGTAGCGGGGCGAAGATTGGCGCGTTGCTGCGCGCAAAGAATATTTCGAGCTTTAGACCCCAGCGATCGACTGAGCCGGCGTACAAGCCGATGCTTCCGAAATTATTGTTCTGGATTAAGTCTTTGTTGCTTGCGGCGTCCGGTAGAAACGCTTACTCAGTTCGCTGGCTAGTCAAAGCTTAAGCGTTCCTCGGCACATCGGGTATTGCGAACATCCCCAAAAGGAGTTTCCTGCGTTTGGGCCACGCTTGGCAGTACGGCGGACCATAGTGACTTGGCATCTGGGGCAACTAACAGCTCGCCCCATTTGCTGGCCTGCGTTCTCACTGTGATCAGGCTGGATGTCTGCAGGGTTTACGTGGCTGATTTTCCCGACCATCTGAATCCATTGCTGCAATACCATTCCATCAATGAGTTCCACATTGCGTCCCTGGGCGAAGTCGTGGGCTTCCTTGGTGAACCGTCCGGATGTAACGACAAAGCCGCCCGCCACTCCCTCAGCAGCCATCACGCCATAGAGCTCCCGAACCACGCCGACGCCGACTTTTAAAGCGCGCCATTGTTTGCACTGCACCAAGTATTTTTCGCCGTCCTTGTGTGGCCTCAGGTCGATGCCCCCATCGGCGCCGAGAGTGGCATTCTCCGTAACCGTAAAACCTCGCCTGCGGAAGGCCTCGCCGGTCAGCTGCTCGAACTGTTGCCAAGTTAGATCCTGTACGGAACTTGTGGCCCCACCTTCCGCTACCGAGTCGAGCAAAGTGCGGCGCTGCCAGCGCTTCACAATCGATACGCACGCTCCAACTACGAGCAGCATCGGGACGAGGTACTGCGCGGCAGAGGCGGCGGTGCGGACCAACTGCGTAATGATGACCGTACTGAGGTTGATGGGCGGGGTTGCTGGAGTGATTGGGCGCACGGCGAGTGCATGTAGGCCGAACCAGGCGAGCGTCGCCAGTATCAGGCACAGCCACCACGGCAGGCGGCTCGCAATCAGGACGAAATCTTCGAAGGTAGAACTCTTGCTGCGTCTGGCCATCCCTGAACCCTTATTGGTTATCCAAAATTCTCCGCAAACTATAGTCAAAGACCTGTTGAATTCACGCCTGTGGACACGGATTTTTCCCGGCTTGAGTCTCGCATCGGGCATTGTGGAGATTCAGGCCGTCAAAACACCTCGCTTATGATCTTTCCCCGGCGTTTAGGTCCACGACAACAGTGAGATTTCCCATTAATCTACGATCAAGGGGGTCTCACGATGAAGAAGAAACGGTTTACCGAAGAACAGATTATTGCCTCGCTCAAGGAGCATGAAGCCGGTGCCAAGGTTGCCGATTTGTGCCGACGCATGGGCATCGCCGAGGGGACGTTCTACCGCTGGAAGTCGGTTTACGGCGGCATGGAGGTCTCGGAAGCCAAGCGCCTGAAGGACCTGGAAAGCGAGAACGCCAAGCTGAAGCGCCTGCTGGCCGATGCCATGCTGGATAACGCGGCGCTCAAGGAGGTGGTCTCAAAAAAGTGGTGAGGCCTGCAGCGCGCAGACGGGTCATTACGCATTTGATCCGCGGCAATTATCTCAGCGAGCGACAGGCCTGCCGGCTGATTGGCATGAGCCGATCGGCCTATCGCTACCAAGCTAGCGGGCGGAACGATACGGTATTGCGCAATCGCTTAAAGGAGTTGGCCGCGCAGTATTCGCGGTATGGCTACCTGATGCTGCATGGTTTGTTGCGGGCCGAATCGCTGGTGGTGAACAAGAAGCGCACGTACCGCGTGTACACCGAGGAAGGCCTTCAGGTCCGCACTAAGCGTCGCCGGAAGCTGGTCCGGCCGCGTGTCGTAATGGCCGTTCCAGAGCGCGTGAACAGGCGGTGGTCGATGGACTTCGTTTCCGATCAACTCGCTGACGGCCGCCGCTTCCGCGTGCTGAATATCGTGGACGACTTCAGCCGGGAATGTGTAGGACAACTGACGGCGGTATCGATCGGTGTGCCAGGTCGCTCGGTTCCTGGAGCACCTTGCAGAAGTGCGTGGCTTGCCGCTGACATTGGTCAGTGACAACGGCAGCGAGTTTACAAGTAAGGCAATGTTCTTCTGGGCGTGGAAAAGAGGCGTTAAGCTGCACTTTATCCAGCCGGGCAAGCCGACCCAGAATGCCTTTGTAGAGAGTTTCAATGGCCGATTTAGAGATGCCTGCTTAAATCAGCATTGGTTCCGCGATCTTGAGTCGGCAAGGCAGGAGATCGACAGTTGGCGGCAACACTACAATGAAGTTAGGCCGCACAGTTCACTGGGCTATGTACCGCCGGCGGTGTTTGCACGGCGGGCAGCCTGAAGATGAATTCTCACTGCGGAAGTGGTCCTAACGCCGGGGAAAGATCACTTAGATGCTTCGTACTCCATCCAAGCCAGGCGTGGCTGGGAGGAAAAGGCACCTAGAAACGCGAGATTTTTCAGAGCGTTGTGGAGGATGCAGCACGCCGGCAAGCACACTCGGTGCCGCGCCAACCCCTGTGCAGACACGGCGAGCGACCGAAGGGCGTGCCGCCCCCTTTTATCTTGCCTGCCACTTTCTTAGTTATCAGTGGTCGCTAAATCATCGTGACAGGCAAGGTCCGAACAGGAGAGGGCAAGCCGATCGGCCTCGTATCTTCGGCGCGGTCGGTAGACATTGCGTATAGGTCATAGGCCAAAACGGGCGCCATCTGGCGTGCAGAAGCAAGGAAATCCGGGTGTATCGAAGCGCCTCTGTGAAGCACATTCAGGAGCTGTTTTGCGTGTTCCTAAATATGGATGGCGCGATGCCCGTCCACGACTTAAACGCGCGGGAAAATACGCTGTTGCTCTCGAAACCCAGGATGATAGCGATGTCGGCAAGGGGCTTTTCCGACTGTAGAAGCTCCTTCGCCTGCTGCAACCGCCACTCGTCTTTGATGGCTTGGAAAGAGGTTCCCTCCTGTTGTAGTTGCCTTCTCAATGTTGAATAACTACGACCGAGAAGAGACGCGACTTCACCGAGAGCTGGGGCCTGACCATGCCGGCTGATCGTCTTCGTTATCAACTGAGTGACTCGAAGTTTGAGCGAGATCGGCGACGGCCAGGGAATGAGAGCAAGAGAAGGTAATCCTAGTATCGATCGAAGGTCGATGTACGTTCGGATGACCGGCCTTTGCAGCCATGAGCCTTCAAAGGCAAGTGCACTTTGTCGCTGTCCGCCAGAGACATTGCAGTTGAAAATCGACTCAACAAGGCTTGAGATACTATCTCCTTGTGGGGTGCATAATTGCAGCTTGAGCACCGGGATCTGAGTTCCGATTAACCAACTGAATAGCTTCAAATAGCCCGCTATTTGTAGGATGGAAAAGGCGGATCCATGACTATCTGAATCCCAATAAATACTGATCAAATTATGGCGGCTCTCGTACCGCAATCTCGGAAACAATCCACCGATCGGGAATTGCTCGGCCAGCCCTATAACACCAGACAGTTTTTCAGCATTAATCACACAGCGGCACAGCAGCTCCGATGCTTGTTGCACCGATCTAGGCTCAATTCCAAACGGTCGGTAGAGTTCTGAAAGCAAGCTGTTCCAGTGGCCAGGGGCAGTTTGAGGGCTTGCCATCATTGGTGCGTAGCTCCTCGGCTCTGAGTAGACAGTGTTGTCGACCTCGTTAGGCGCGGTATTTTGCGACGTGATGGCAGCTTTAGCAGTTGCGGATCCAGAGGGTTTAGAGCGAATTCTTCAAGACCCTTCGCACGAGCTGCCAGCCGCTATCGCCTCCCACCAAAAGGCGCTTGGAGAGCTTTTAGTCCAGCTCGATGACCAAGGCTTTGGCTCTATCGAGCAGGTTGGATGGCTGATGATTGCATTGGCCGAAATCGCGGCCTGCTGCCATGAGCACTCCTAGTCTTTCCATACACTCGCCATGGAG
>Ga0207122_1057_pt1 | contig 18525 bp, 10 predicted proteins | sample Alteio_BWMinHeat_38_FD_153504 | JGI IMG/M metagenome (GOLD analysis project Ga0207122, IMG submission 153504) | Enriched cells from forest soil in Barre Woods Harvard Forest LTER site, Petersham, Massachusetts, United States -... | ecosystem: Environmental > Terrestrial > Soil > Temperate forest >... | reverse complement strand
TTCCCGTTCGATCCGGTGATAGCGACAATCGGCCCCGGCAAGAATTGCGCCGCCAGTTCAATCTCTCCAATCACTGCCTCACCCATGGCCCGCGCTTGCGCCAGTAAAGGCGCGTCGACCGGGACTCCAGGGCTCACCACAATCAGGTCTTGCCCGCGAAACGTGCGCTCTCCGTGACCGCCGGTCTCGACCGTGATTCCGTGATCGAGCAGGGTGGGAATTTCGTTGCGAAGCTCGTCTCCGCTTTTGGTGTCTGAGACAGTGACCCGCGCCCCGTGCGCCTTCAAGAACAGCGCCGACGCCACCCCGGACTTGCCCAGGCCAACCACCAATACGCGTTTGTCCTTAAGTTCCATCAAATCTATTTCACCACAGAGTCACAGAGTCACAGAGAAAACCTAAACTAAGGAAACGCTTCGGGAAACAGGCGCCAATCGACCGTCCTGCGTTCCTGAACGAGAAAGACATAGTGCTGGTTTTCTCTGTGTCTCTGTGACTCCGTGGTGAACGGGTTTCTATCGTAGTTTCAACGTCGTCAGCGCGAACAACGCAAACACCAGCGACGCAATCCAAAAGCGCACAATAATTTTAGACTCCGACCATCCCATCAACTCGAAATGATGATGCAGCGGCGCCATCTTGAAAATCCGCTTTTTACGGAGCTTGTACGACCCCACCTGCAGGATCACCGACACCGCCTCGATCACAAATACGCCGCCGATAAATGGCAGCAGCAGTTCCTGCTTGATGATGACCGCGACCGTTCCAATCGCGCCGCCGAGCGCCAGCGACCCCACGTCGCCCATAAACACTTCTGCGGGATGCGCGTTGTACCAAAGAAATCCAATCGACGATCCGACCATCGCTCCGCAAAAAATTGTCAATTCGCCCACCTGCGGCATCTTCGGAATTTCCAGGTACGTCGCGAAGGTCGCATGCCCGCTAACGTAAGTCAGCACGGTGAGCGCGCCCGCCGCAATCACGGTACAGCCAATGGCCAAACCGTCGAGGCCGTCGGTAAGATTTACCGCGTTGCTCGCGCCCACAATCACGAAAGCAACGAAGGCAATGAAAGGAAGAAACGCCAGCGGCCAGAGATGTGGAAAGCGCTCCAGGCTCTGCACCACCAAGTCGGGATGAAACTGCTTGAGGAACGGCACAATCAGCTTGGTGGAATACATTCCATAGGCCTGCATGGCGATCAGCATCGACGCGATCACGATGCTGGTTGCAACTTGCAGCCCTAACTTCGCGCGCCCCGTCAGGCCAAGATTCCGGCGATGCGCCACTTTGGTGTAGTCGTCGGTAAATCCGATCGCTGCAAAGGCGCACGTGGCGAAGACCGCGATCCAAACAAATCGGTTAGTCAGGTCCGCCCACAGCAACGTCGGCACCACAATGGCAATGGCAATCAGCAGACCGCCCATGGTCGGCGTTCCTGCTTTTTTTTGATGCGCCTTCGGACCTTCTTCCCGAATGTATTGTCCAATCTGAAATTCCCGCAGCCGGTTGATCACCAGCGGGCCGACGATGAGCGCGGTAAACAGTGCGGTAAGACTGGCGAAGGCGGTGCGAAATGTCAAGTAGCGGAAGATGCGGAACGGCGGAAAATAATGTTGCAGCTTCACAAACAACAGCCAGTAGAGCAATCAGCCTCCGTCCCGCCGAAGAAATGTCCTAACAGACTCCAGCCAGATACTCACCACGGAGTCACCGAGAAAAACCATACTTGCCCGAGCACGCTACACCAACGACTCTTTTTCTTGAATACCTCTACAGACTGGTATCCAAGGTTTGCTTTCCCGCGCCTTCCTCCGTGTCTCGGTGCCTCCGTGGTGAAGCATTACTCTTCGTCGCGCCGCGCCTTCCAGGTTTCCAGCGCCTTCTCCAGTTTCACTCCGCGCGAAGCTTTCAACAAAATCACGTCGCCATCCTGCGTCTCGCGAGCCAACCACTCTCCGGCAGCTTCCGGGGACGAGACAAACTCTGCCCGCGCTCCAGCCTGTTTCGCCGTATCAACCAAGGCCTCGGCCAACCCGCGCACTCCGACCACAACATCAATCTTTTTTTGGGCGATATCCTCTCCCGCTTGCCGGTGGAGTCCTTCGCCCGCCGGACCCAGTTCCAGCATCTCCCCCGCTACCACGATGCGCCGTGTGGCGGGCATCGCCGCCAGCGCGTTCACCATGGCTTGCAATGCCTTCGGATTTGAATTGTAGCAATCGTTGATCACCGTGATGTTACCCACTTGGAGAACCTGCCCGCGTTTGTCGGCTGGCGCCAGCGTGGCCAGCCTCCCAACAACCTCGGCGAGTTTCAATCCACGCTCCACACCCACTGCTACCGCGGCCAGAGCATTCAGGACGTTATGTTCGCCAACCAGGGGCAACCTGGCGCATTCCCGCACGCTTCCGATTACCACATCGAACTCCGTGCCCTGCGCGCCCTCGGAGCGAATATGTTCCGCCCTCACATCGGCCGTGATTCGCGTCCCATACATCACAACCTTCCCTTTGAAGCCGCGACCAAACTGCGAGACATACTCGTCGTCGGCATTCAACACGGCGGTTCCGCTCGCGGGTAAGGACTCGATCAACTCATATTTCGCCCGCGCAATCCCCGCCAGCGAATCAAAATACTCCAGATGTACCGCCGCCACATTCGTTACCACGCCAATCTCCGGTTGGGCAATCTTCGCCAGCGCCCGGATTTCTCCGGCGTGCGACATGCCCATCTCGATCACGGCCACGTCATGCTCCGGCTCGAGTTTCAGCAGCATCAGCGGCAACCCAAAATGATTATTAAAGTTCCCTTCTGACTTCAGCACTCGAAAGCGCGCACCCAACACATGTGCAATCGCTTCCTTGGTGGTCGTCTTCCCCGCCGATCCCGTTACCCCGACCAGCGGCTTGCCCCATAGCTTTCGCACCGCGGTCGCCAATGCCTGCAGCGCGGTAAGAGTATCCTCCACAGCCAGGAGCGGAGTGTGCTCGGGATAGCGGCCCATCTGATCTTTGCGAACGACTGCCGCGACGGCCCCTTTTTCCAGTGCCTGCTCCACAAAATCATGCCCATCCAAACGCTCGCCCTGCACCGCAAAAAAAAGCTGCCCCGACACCGTGGTCCGGGAATCAATCGAATAGGCATGCGCCATTTGTGCCGGAGCAAATTCGCCCGTCGCGGAAATAAACTCGGCGATCCTACCGAGCGTTAGTTTCATAATTTCGCTCCCGACGCAGCGGCATCGCACTCAAACCCGACCGCATGCAGAGCCTGCCGCGCTACTTCGAGGTCATCAAACGGAAGCGCACCCTCCCGCGAAATCTGCACCTTCTCGTGCCCTTTTCCCGCCAGCAACACAATATCTCCCGCCCGCGCCTCGCCGATCGCCAAAGCGATCGCCTTGCGCCGGTCAACTTCCACGCTGTACTTCACTCCTGTCTTCTGCAACCCGACGACCGCATCATTCATTATCGCCAGCGGATCTTCGCTCCTTGGATTGTCCGAAGTGAGCACTACAAAATCACTTCCCCGCCCCGCCGCTTCGCCCATCAGCGGACGCTTCTTGCGGTCCCGATCCCCGCCGCATCCAAACACCGTCAACACTCTTCCCTTCGCCGCAGAAACCAACTCCCGCGCCAATGCGGTCAAATTCCGTAGTGCATCATCGGTATGCGCGTAGTCCACTACTACGGTGAAGGGCTGGCAGCAGTCCACTCGCTCAAACCTTCCCGGAACACAGGCCAATCTGCCGACCCCATCCAAAATCGCTTGTGCCGGACAGCCACGTGCGAAACAGGCTCCCGCTGCAGCCAGAATGTTGTAGACATTCACGCGTCCGATCAGAGCCGAAAAGACCGCGATCTTTCCTTCTGGCATCACCAGATCAAACCGTGTTCCGCGGGTCGTGATCTCCACTTTCTCGGCGTGCACATCGCCGCGCTCCCATCCATATTTAAGCACCAGGGAACTCCGCTTCCGGCTGAAATCGGCCAATTTCGCGCCGTATTCGTCATCCCCATTCGTCACCACGGCTCGCGGCGGATCCGTTCCGCACCCTTCAAAGAGCACGCGTTTGGCCGCGAAGTATTCTTCCATTGTTCTGTGGTAATCCAGATGGTCGCGCGTCAGATTAGTAAATACAGCCACATCAAACGGCACTCCATAGACGCGCTCCTGCGCAAGCGCATGCGAGGAAACTTCCATCACCGCGTCCGTCGCCCCTTCGGCCAACGCCTGGTGAAAAATGCGATTCAGTTCGAGCGCTTCCGGAGTGGTATGCGGAGCGGGCAGCACGTTTCCGGCAACGTGATATTCAATCGTCCCGATCAGCGCGCTCCTGCGTCCCGCCGCCGTCAGTATCGATTCCACCAGAAACGCAGTCGTGCTCTTGCCATTCGTCCCGGTAATTCCGGTGACCGCCATTCGTTCTGCCGGCTTCTTATAAAAGTTCGCACTCACCCGCGCTAGTGCCCGCCGCCCGTTCGGAACCACTGCCCAGCCCACGTTCGGGCGCGGCACTTCTCCCGCCGAATCGGTCACTACAGCCGCCGCTCCCGCCTGAATCGCCTGATCGATAAACCGGTTCCCATCGCTGGATTCGCCCCGGATGGCCACAAATACGCAACCCGGCTTCACCCGCCGCGAGTCATATTCCACACTGCTCACAGCCGGATCATCCCCGCTTTGCGCGAGGACTTCCGCTCCGTCCAGCAACTGTTGGAAGGTCATTGCCCAGAATTATATGGGAACGCCACACCCGGCCTCCGATGGTGTGCTCACTTGGCTAATGGCGGTTCCAGGAACGAAATATCCGGCTCTCCAAGGAAAAAATCGCGCGTTACCAACGGCACTTTCCCAGCCCGTCATGCTGGCGTTACATTTCTATTATGTCCAGTAATCGATCCTCTTCATCATCATCGCCCGGAGGCGGTCGCGCCAAGTACCGTTGCGCTCAATGCGAAATGCCAGAGGACACCTGCGAATGCGAAAAATTCTGCTGCCTCTGTCAGACTGTGCTGGAGGTCCGGGTCTGCCAGGACGGACTGATGTACTGCGAGCCCTGCCGCACCGCCTGCGATTACAAAACTTCGGATTGAAATCGCTTCCGGAGCACCAAAAAAGCCAGCTACCGACGACCAGCCGCCAGCCGCCAACGACCAACGACCGCGCCTAAACTACCACCGCTTCCCTGTACTCTCCAAACACCCTTCGCATCGCGTCGGAAATCTCGCCCACGGTTGCGTACGCTTCCACGGCCGCCAAAATTCTCGGCATAACATTTTCTCCCGAGCGCGCCGCATCCTCGACAGCCTGGAGCGCTGACTTCCACGGCCCGGCGCCCCGCCGCATCCGCAGCGCCCGCACTCGTTCGATCTGCTTCAGTTCCAGCCCGGGATCGATCTTCTGAAGCGGAATCGATTTCTCCGCTTCCACCTCAAACCGGTTCACACCCACAACCACGGCATCTCCATGATCCACAGCCTGCTGCGCCTCATATGCCGCGTTTTGAATTTCGTGCTGCACAAATCCGTGCTCGATCGCGCGCAGCATTCCTCCCATCACTTCAATTTTGCCCAGATATTCCGCCGCGCGCTTCTCAATCTCATTGGTAAGCGACTCGATGTAATACGATCCCGCCAGCGGATCGATGGTCTGCGCCACACCTGATTCGTATGCGATAACCTGCTGGGTGCGCAAAGCAATGCCCGCCGCCTGTTCGGTCGGGAGAGCCAAAGCCTCGTCGTAGGAGTTGGTGTGCAGCGACTGCGTCCCGCCGAGTACGGCCGCCAGCGCCTGGATCGCCGTCCGTACAATATTATTTTCCGGCTGTTGCGCCGTCAGCGTCGAGCCAGCGGTCTGGGTATGAAACCGGAGCATCCACGACTTCGGATTCTTCGCCTTGAAATGCTCCCGCATGATGCGCGCCCACATCCTTCGCGCAGCGCGGAATTTTGCGACCTCTTCTAGAAAATTACTGTGCGCATTGAAAAAGAATGACAGGCGCGGCGCGAACTTATCCACATCCAGCCCGGCCTTGATCGCCGCCTCCACATACGTCATGCCGTTGCCCAGTGTGAACGCCACCTCCTGGACCGCAGTCGATCCCGCTTCGCGCATGTGATAGCCGGATATCGAAATCGTATTCCACTCCGGGACGTTCTCCTTGGTCCAGGCAAACATATCGGTAACCACGCGGAGCGCCTGCCGTGGCGGATAAATATACGTCCCGCGCGCGATGTACTCCTTCAGCACATCGTTCTGCACAGTACCGGAAAGCTTCCCGATATCTGCCCCTTGCCGCCGCGCAACCGCCGTATACAGGGCGAGCAGGATCGACGCTGTTGCATTGATGGTCATCGATGTCGAAATCTTGGTTAGATCGATGCCGGCGAATAACCGTTCCATATCTTCGAGGGAATCGATCGCGACGCCCACCTTGCCCACTTCCCCTGCAGCCAGGGCGTGGTCCGAATCCATCCCGATTTGGGTTGGTAAGTCGAACGCCACCGAAAGTCCTGTAGTTCCGTTGGCCAACAGATATTTGTAGCGTGCGTTGGACGCCTCGGCGTCGCCCATCCCGGCATATTGCCGCATGGTCCACAATCGCCCACGGTACATGGTCGCCTGCACGCCGCGGGTGAATGGATACTCGCCGGGATACCCCACTTCACCCTCATAGTCCGAGCCTTTGAGATCCGCAGGGGTGTACAACGGCTTCACCGGAATATGCGAAGACGTCTCGATCTCATCTACCGCAGCTACATGCTTCTCATCCATACTAACTCTCTCAGCCATTACTAACACCCGGTTTCAAATTAAGCATTGTCGTCTTCCGATTCCGACCCGCGAAGCGTGGCCTGCCCTGAGCGGAGTTGAAGGGAATTCGCTGAACCGCGCAGCGCCGCTATGCCCGCGTCACTGTGACCGGCCGCTCCCCTTCTTCTTCACTCTCCAGAACGAACTCACGCCGAACCATGCAAACGCTACTGTGAAACAAATTGCAACTACCACCCGTCCCAAACCCGTCTGGCCGGCGTGATATTTTCCGTACTCTTTTACCGTGGCGCCCGCGAAACTCAAGGCCATGATCAGGAAAACCACCCCTGTGACTTCGAGCCAGAGCTGGTGCAGCACCCGCCCGAATGCCTTCGCCGTGGTCGCTGCGGCCTGCGTTGCCGCCCGCACTGTCCGGGAGCGTTTGGCCTGCTGGGTTGCCACGCGTGCCACCACCCCTAACTTTCGTGCTGTAGAAACCTTGCTCACGGCTCGATTTTAACAGTCTCCAGCGATACAATGACGCCAACCTGTCGCCGGTATCGAAACCGTTCTGCGGCTCCAGGCATCTAAACTAGTGGTTGGCAGTTCGGATGGACGGCGATTGGGGGATTACGTGGATCAACAGCTCAAAGATTTGATGAAGGAACTCGGCGAAGCTATCAACGAATCTCTCTCCGACTCTGAACAGATCGCCGAAGTCGTCTCTCGCATCAAGGAGGGTGGTTACGATATTTTTCTCGTTCTTGAAGCCACCATTGGGGTGAGCAAGCAGGGCGAAAAAACCTCCGACAAGACATCGCTGGTCACCACTCTCTCTACCAATCCGGAATTCAAGATCAACGACCAAGACCTCAAGTTCCTGAAGTCCCTCCGCATCAAGATCGAGGAAGAAAAATAATTCGATCGGGATAGGCCGGAGAAGCCGGCTGCCCGGCGTTGGCGAGTCCCCAGGCTCGACAACAGATTCAATCTCGCCCCGCACCTTATCGTTCCCTCCTGTGTTCTAACCTGCAAGGAGAGAAGTTATGAAATCGAATTCTTCTGCGCCCAAAACCCTCGCATTTACCTTCGCCGTTCTCCTCGTCGCGGCCACTTCCTCCTCGGCCGCGGATTCCTCCTCTGAGCCCAACGGCCCGCTCATAGTCGACCTGAAGAGCCACGTTATCGTCATGGAATATGAGGCCTGGTTTGGACCTGAAGCAGTCGCCTTCCAAGGCACTGCCGCCATGCCTCTGCTCCAGTCTTCCGATATGCAATCCGTCGGCGGCGGCTATGACAGCGCCGATCCCGCCGTCATCCAGCGTCACGTCGCTCAGTTTGAACAGCTCGGTATCGACGCCGCCATCGCCGACCTCACCAATAACGTCAGTTGCATCTTCGACAGTGAATGGTTCGTCAGAAGATATGTGACCGATTGCAGTCCTTCTTTCCGCACCTACAACCAAAACATCCGCGACAATACCGGCAATCTTTTTCCCGCGTGGACGAAGCTCGGCACTCATCTCAAGCTCATTCCACAACTCGGCGGCATCGACGACAATGTCATGTTCAAGGATCTCGACGGCAAGACCGCCCTACAGAAAGAAATCGAATACTTCGCCGCGCTAATGCAGCAATATCCCGAACGTCAGGTCATTTACGAGGGCAAGCCGCTCATGCTGATTTTCCTCGGCGCGGCGCAGGACCCCAATCGCGCCGACCGTCCCCTCTGGGTTCGAATCAGAGAATTTCTCAGCGATCATCCCGAGTTCAGCAGCCGCTACACCTTTAAGCTGATCGCCGGATATCTCGACAGCCAGCCTGGCCTTTGGGCTACACAAGGCTTTCCCACCGGGCCGGTGGAAGTGAATCCCGAATACGGCTTCTGGAGCTGGGTTGACCGCCTGAACCCCACCTGCACCGTCACCCCATTCTGCCCTTACTATCCCTCCTACAACATAGCCGGTTCCCGCGTGGAGAACTTCACCGCTTCGATCGCCACCGCCGGCCAAGACGGATGGGGATGTCCGAACTCTGAGGCTCCGCCCTACTGTCCTGACGACGCTCTGCGATTAGGAGTGGATGGAGACTACGATACTTTCGGGTCTTTCATGACCTACGCCCGGCAGCTCGATCCCATTTTCTTGATCATTCATCAATTCAATGAGTTCGTGCGGCCCGACGAAGGCTTTGACGCGAACACCACCGACGATATCGATCCCTCGAATCTCTGGGAATCCAGCGCCCTCAAAGCGGTCCGAACTCAAATCGAGATCTACCGTCAACAGGAAAAATAACTATGGGAGACCGCCCATGGACTTCGCTCAGGGCGACTCTGCGCTCTTTCCGGCAGGAGCGAAGCTCTGCCACCACTCGAAATCCCGCTTCAAAAATCCGTCCTCAAAATCTCCGTTTGCCAAAGCAGACGGCAACTCTCCGCCCTGTGCTACCATCTACTGTTTTCTGTGGCCAATACAAACCTGACTCTTTCTCTTCGGGATTCGCACAGGAAGTCAGAGGCAGTCCGATGAAAGACACACTCGGAGTCCTTCTCGCAGGCGGCGCCGGAGAGCGCCTTTACCCTCTCACCCGCGACCGTGCCAAGCCCGCCGTCACCTTCGGCGGGATGTATCGCATCATCGACATTACCCTCTCCAACTGCCTCAATTCCGACTTGCGCCGCGTCTACATTCTCACGCAATACAAGGCACTCTCGCTGAACCGCCATATCCGCGAAGGCTGGAACATTCTGGGACGCGAGGTGGGAGAGTTCGTCGAAGTGCTTCCGCCCATGAAGCGCGTCAGTGACCAGTGGTATCAGGGCACTGCCGATGCCGTTTACCAGAATATTTACTCCATCGGTTCGGAGCAGCCGAAGTTTGTCCTGATTCTTTCCGGCGATCACATTTACAAGATGGATTACGGCAAGATGATGAAGCAGCATCAGGATTCCGCCGCCGACATCACTCTCGCCACCATTCAGATCGATCTGGAAGAGACTTCCCGCTTCGGCGTGGTCGACGTCGATAAAGATGGCCGTATCAACGGCTTCGAGGAGAAGCCGAAGGTAACTAAACTGCGCTCTCCCTGGAACCCGGAGAAAGTTGCAGGGTCGATGGGCGTCTACCTATTCAACGCCGACGTCCTCATCCCGGTGCTGCTGAAAGACTCCGAAGACCTCAATTCCAGCCACGATTTCGGCAAAGATATTCTGCCGAAGATGGTGGACGACTACCGCGTCTTCGCCTACGACTTCATCGACGAAAACAAGAAAGAAGCTCTTTACTGGCGCGATGTAGGCACGCTCGAGGCTTACTACGAAGCCAACATGGACATCGTTTCGGTGTCCCCGATTTTTAATTTGTACGATCAGGACTGGCCAATCCGCACCCACCAGCGCCAGTATCCACCCGCGAAGTTTGTTTTCGCGGAAAAAGATCGCATGGGCACCGCGCTCGATTCCATCGTCTCGAACGGTTGCATCGTCTCCGGCGGGACGGTCAAGAACTCCGTGCTCTCACCGGATGTCCGGGTGAATTCTTATTCCGAAGTCGACTCGTCCATCCTGTTCTCGCATGTCGCCGTGGGTCGCCACTGCCGCATCCGCCGCTGCATCATCGACCGCAATGTCCACCTCCCCGAAGGCACTACCATCGGCTATGACACCGAAGCCGACCGCTCCCGCTACTTCGTCACCGATAGCGGCATCACCGTCGTCACTCGCGATTATTCCCTGTTCGAGAATCCCGTGACGGTGGATTACTTCACCAGCGAGTAATTTTTTCTAATGAATATCCGTTGTAATGGGAGACTCCAGCCTAAATCTTAGGACGGTGGCGGCCCCGCGGGTGGCCCATCCTTTGCGCTTTTTGCAAAGGGTGGGTCTTCCAAATAACAAGCCGCTTGGAATTTTGCCGCTGATCTTCCCCCAAAGCTTTTCTCCGCGCAACCCTGTCGCTGGCTTACGCTTCATGTAGCGCAGCTCTCCGCATAACCACATAACCCACCACTCTTCAAGAATCTGCAAGAACATATCCCGACGCCGCGCCGTTGCAAGCCAAGACTGGCGATGGTAACAACTGCAAGTGAGAAAGTGGAGATACTCCTGCGCGTAATAACGCTTCAGGCCCATGCTTTAAACTGTGGCAGAATCAGCGTTTGCCTCGAGTAAAAATGCAAGTCAAAAGCCTATGCAGTTCGCAATCGGGAGGACCCACCCTTTGCAAAACGCGCAAAGGATGGGCCACCCGCCTTCTGTTTCGGTTCGATAGGTTGCAGTGAACTGTAAAGGGTAGCGGGCGCTGGGTGTTGCACCTACAGCCGCGATTGTCAGGTCCCAGCGCTTCATGTACTATTTGCCCTGGTAACTGCAGCAGCTACCCTAACATTGGGTTTTGCGGAAACGCCCATCAATGCCCTCCGGAAAATTGAGGTTTTTCAACCTTGAATTCGCAAAGCTCTCTCGTCCTAGTATTCCTTGGTTGCCTACTCGCTGGGATACAACGTCCTTGCTGTGGGCAGACGTCTCAGGGAACGAGAGTTGCCGCATCCGATAAGACAACCTTGTTACTAATTCGCGATGCGGAGTCACTACCCCCGGAGTTTGCGGCGGATATTGTTCTGCAAGTTGTCGAGAACGACGCTTCGTTAACCGCTTCCCGAAAAATCAAGGCTCTTAAGAACGCGTTTGACGAGGCTGCACAGTCTACGGATGATGTTCTATTCAGGCCATGGGGGCCGAGCGTGGAGGAAACGTCGGAAGGATTGCATGCAATCGCTTTATTGGTAGGGCGACTGGATAGAATTTCTCAGCAAAGTAGAGCAGTGCAAGATATAGCCGAGATCGACCCGAAACTTGCCAGAGTAAAGCTAGAGACGATTGCGATGCCCCGTTTGAACCCGCCGCCTTGCCAGGCAACCTGGGTCTACTTCCCGGATGCATACTATGAGGCTGTTGCTAAAGTGATGGGTGCGGGCTTCTCGCTGAAAGAAATTTCCAGTGGTCAGCGAGGAGAATTTCTGAAGTCAGTGGTAAGCAGGGTTATCTCTCATTCCCAACTGCCGCCAGTTACTCGTCTGATTACCGCTTCCGAACTGTCTGGGACAGAGCTGGCGACCGTCATTTCCTCATATATATATGCCTTGGATCGTCTTCGTGGCGATCCGCATTCTTTCTACTGGGAGGCGAACCGGCAATCTGTGGATGAATTCGTCGCTCTGGTAGCGCGACTGGACAAGCAGGGTATTGGCGCCCTTCCACTCATAACTTCATTCCGAAGCTACATGGTTGCAAACTTCAAAACAACTCCATGTGGGCCTCTTAAGGCTCCGGATGGCGGCAAATTACCCTCTGCGGTGCAGGAGTTCAACGATAAGTTTTCAGACCGTTTGAAGGCCGCGGGTTTGACTGTGATAACCGACGCGGAAATCAAGAACGAGGCGAACGACACCTCGCCAATTGAAAGTGAGCCTCCACGCTGGAGCTCAAAGGAGTATTCCGATCTGCTTTTTTCATTGCAAGGATTGCCGGACATGCCCAGAGAGAACCCATCGATTGAAGCAAAATACCAGGAATATTTGTTGCGTTTGAATGGTTGGTCCAGCCAGAGCGAACCCGAGACTGATTTTTTTCACCAGAAATCCTTGCTCTATTTGGGAGTGATTGAAAGGTTAGGTCCTTCGGTGATGCGCACGAACGTCTTGATGGATTTTGTGAAGTTCTTGGAACAGAATTCGTATCAGCAGGTCAGCAAAGTGGATTGGTTTCTCTATACCAGAAGACTGATTGACCTTAGCACTCAACCTGCGGAACGGTCCGAGGTGATAAACGCTTTGATCAGTTCGGGTGATCCGGTTTTGAATCTCTATGGCCGTCTGGAGTCCTGGAAGGGCCAGCATATGGCCAGCCAGGTTTCGAGTTCTGCTACTACTGTCCACTAAAAACAACTACGAAGAATGGCCTATGATGCAAACGTGTGTGGCCCATCCTTTGCGCTTTTTGCAAAAGGTGGGTCTTCCAAATAGCAAGCCGCTTGAAATTTTGCCGCTGATCTTCCTCAAAGGTTTTCTCCGCGCAACCTGCTGCTGGCTTACGCTGCCGGGAAAAACCTCATCACCGCCGCTGGCCACTGATTAATCTTCACCTTACCCGGCTCCTGTCAGGCATAGCAGGGGCATGGGATCCGGCATAACCACATAACCCACCAACCGAATCCGTAACGCTGACGAACCTCTTTAAGAATCTGCAAGAACATATCCCGACGCCGCGCCGTTGCAAGCCAAGGCTGGCGAGGGTAACAACTGCAAGTGAGAAAGTGGAGATACTCCTGCCCGTAATAACGCTTCAGGCCTTTCGCCATGCTTTAAACTGTAACGGAATCGGCGTTTGCCTCGAGTACAAATGCAAGTCAAAAGCCTAAGCAGATCGCAATCGGAAAGACCCCCCCTTTGCAAAAAGCGCAAAGGATGGGCCACCCACCGTCGTCACCCGTGACTACTCGCTGTTCGAGAATCCCGTGACGGTGGATTACTTCACCAGCGAGTAATTTTTTCTAGTGAATATCCGTTGTAATGGGAGACTCCAGCCTAAAACTTAGGACGGTGGCCCGGGAGATGTGGATTCGTCCGGAGGACCCCGCCGCACTTTGCATTCGAACCGTGGAGCTTAGCTGGTAACTCTTACCGGCGATTTCAAGCCTTGCCAGATTTATGGTGAGCCCAGGTTTGCCGTTCGAGCCGTTGGGATCAAGATCGGTTAACGCCAGGATCGCCATGGATCCCTTTTGCGCCAGAACCCGGCCGTTCACCACCAAGGGAGAGGCTAAAGTAGCCATCAGCGGGCGGAAAAGTTTGGTTGTGTTCGAGTCGATCGGTTCAATTGTAGCGATCAGGATTTCCGTGCCCGCGGGAATCACGTTCGTGACCGGTACACGAGGAGGGGCTTCTGGTGGCGGAATAATCTGCTGCGTCCAGGTCGATGACGAACCGGAGAAGTTTGCGTCTCCATCATACTTGGCGGTGATCAGGTGGGCTCCGACCGGCAGTCCGCCGGCGGTGTAGGAGGCCGTTCCATTGGAGAGCGCGCCCGTTCCGATTGGACTTTCATCGGCGTAGAAGGTTACCGTCCCACTGGGTGTCCCCCAATACTGCGGCGCGATCGCAGCTCTAAAGGTCACCGGCGAGTTCACTGTAGCGCGGGATGCATTCGATTCCAGATTCGCCCGGGTGGCGGCGGGGACAACCTTCAGGCTGCCCGGAACGAAACGTATTTTGTATTTTTCTTCTTTCATTTCCCCGGTGCCGGGTCCGACTGCGATGGGATACACCCCGGGCGGGCTGTTAAGACCGGCTGCCGAGCAAAGACTTGGTTCTCCAGCGAAGGTGGATTCCCGCTTGTCTCCGTGCACCAGACCGACGGCGCGGGAGGTGAGCTCCGGATTGGCGGCTCCGTAAGGACGCTCTTTATCGTCGGCGATTATGTTCAGCGTCGGCGCAGCGATCTCCTTGCCGTGCGGCCGGACGAGATAAGCCGCAACGAAGAGGCCGAGCAGGATCAGGGAAGACACTAGCCACACCGGACGTGGAAAACGCTCGTCCACGTGAGGCTCAGTGCGCGCCAACGAAAGCTCACCGGACGATTGAAAAATTTCGTGGTCGTAGAATGCAAGTATTCCTAAACACCACCAGAAGGCCGCCCACAGAGTAATGACGATATAAAACCGTTCCAGGGTGGAATATGGGATCAGGACGAGGGTGACCGCGGATAGCAGCGACGCTACAAAAACTGTGGCCGCCACACCCGTGCGGCCAAGCTTTTTGCGCATCGCAGCGAATCCTCCCACGGCGACAAACACAGCGCAAGCCAGCACTAGCGCTCCATCAATCCCATCCTTCTTCGCGGTTTGTGAGTTGGCGATCTCCTGACCAAATTCTTCGGCGCCGGAGGGAGCCGCGCTCAGGCTGTGCAGCCGTTGCTTGATGCTGCCGCCAGCGGAAATGATGGAAGTCTCGTTGAGTTTGTCTCCCAGTTGCCTCGCCTCGGCTACCACAACCACGCCGAAAATCAGCAACAGCGCTAGTCCGGGACCAACCAGTGCCAGAGCTTCCCGCAGCCGCTTGGGGGCCCCAGAGATCCAGAGATAGGTCATCCCTCCGAAAAATGAAGTAAGCAAAAAACCAAGGCTGGCTACTTTGAAGCCACCGCCCTCTTCCGCCGCTCTCTCGAGTAGCGAGTGGGCAACATCGACAATCACCACAAAGACGGCAAATCTGAAGATTTTTTGCCAAAGCTTGGTTTCCGCGCGATGTTCATCCTGCACGTGGAACTCTTCAAGGAGCAAGTCAGCGAGAGGTTCCAGAAAGAAGTACAAGACGATCGCTACCAGAAGTATTTTGGTTCCTTCGGTAGCAAAGCCTCTCAGCATCGCGCCTTTCTGCTCAATGGCGCTCAGCAAGAACCAGAAGCCATAGCACATCAGAAAGCCGAACGCGGCGCCAATTCCGGAACTCACCGGAAGTTTCCACTCTCTCGACATTCTTAAATCCCATGCCGCCGGAGCCGCCTGCTCGGGGACGGGATAAGCAGCAGCAAAGACAGGGACAGCCTGCTGCGTGGTCGCAGAGGCCTCGGGCGCGGCATGCGTCGAGGGATCAGGGCGACGAGGATCGGCGGCATAAGGGACGGCGGCGAACGTCGTCAGTCCCACTGGCTCGAAATGCCGAACTGCCATCGCACGCCGGATCTTTCTCGCCAGGTAAGCGCTGATGGTAAAGAGCAGAACCAACCCCAAACCCTTGTCTAAAGTTCCGACAAGGCTGGCGGCGAGCAGCCAGAATCCGACCCAGCCCTTGCGCATGTGCACTGTGGTCGAGTTTTGGCGTACGAAATCGGCGATCCGGTTGGGCCACTTGAAATTCCACACCAGGTTGTAAAGCGGAATGAACTGATAGCCGACTGATTTCCGCGGGCTCACCGGATATTTGCCGTCCGTTGTTTCTCGCAGGACTTTGTGCATCCGGTACACCCATCGGTACCAGTAAATTAGTCCGACAAGATACGCGGCAAAGGTTGCGGCTATCAGCAAGTTGGAATTGAGTAGAGTGCGTCCGGTAGTCTTCTGCCAGCCGATCAAAAAGCCTGTGCTTAACTCAAGCAAAAGGACGGTTGCGGCAAAAAGAAATCCCAGCCAGACGCGGGGAAGGGCAGGAGGAACTGCACTCGGAACTGGCGCAGCGAAGGCAGAAGTAAAATTAGACGGTGACGCTTTCACAACTCACCACACCGGCAAAAAGCCGACTAACCGCCAAAACGTTACGTCCGCGCTTGTTTAATGTCAAGTGCGAAGATGTTGCAGTAGTGGTTCACTTACTGAACCACTACCCATGTTGCTCTCCTTAGTAGCTTCTGTCATTAGTGATAGTAAATGTGTATTAGTGAATGAGTATTAGTAAATGACGGGACCTTATCTTCTCGTTTTGCGGCCGTCTGCAAGCGGCATCCCGATTCATCGTGACCCCAGCGGAACTCCGCGGTCCCACGGACTACACGCTGTTACGAAAACCGAACGATTTTAGGTGTCCCGTCAGTTCCCTCGCTTCCTGTGTCACAATCCGACCAAACAACACTCGCCCCTTCGTCCAACCAAACCTGGAGGACTCCGATGAAGCAAACTTCCCTGTTGTTAGTCGCGGCGGCTATGCTGTTGCTTGGACACGCAGTTGCTCAAACCACCAACTTTTACGTCTCTCCCACGGGAAACGATTCCATCCTCGATTCAGCCAATTCCCCGTCGAATCCCTTTCAAACCCCCAACCGGGCCCAAAAGGCGATCACTGATTTAGGAACGTGCTCCTCGCGGACCAAGCCGGTAGTTGTCGAGTTCGAGACCGGCCTGTATGCGCTCGGCGGCATCACGGGTACCTATGCAGGCCCTTGGATTCTCGGCTCCGGTACCGGCTGCTCCGCCAGTCCAGTCACATTTACGAATTACTCGGGAGGGAGCCCGGTCATTTCTGGAGGAGTTAAGTTGAGCATGACTCAAATCGGCAGCACCTCATATTACAAAGCGTCCTTGCCCAGCACTGTCACCGGCTACAGCCCCGAGGCGCTCTACTACAACAACACGCGCAGATTCCGAGCGCGTCCAGGTTCGGTTTCCGGCTCGGGTTTGTCGGGGTTGGAGGGTGCCTATTACAGGGTAACCCAGCTCGACGTGTGCGGAACGGGTACGCAGGAATGCTATGACCGGTTCCAATACGACCCCACCGCTCTGCCGCCTTCCCAGATTGCCACCTGGTCGAACTATCACGGTTGGAATCCGAATAGCCAGCAGCCATCGACCTCGCCTTGCTACGGCACCACCACACAGCCAGCGGATGATGGCGACATCGAAGTCCTGGTATTCGAAAAATGGACGATGTCGCGAGAAAGGATCAGCTGCATCGATACATCGGCCAACATTATTTACCTGGAAGGATCCACCGTACAAAGTCCTAAGGATCACGGCTACTTTACTGGCCACCGCTATATCATCGAAAACGTTAATACTGGAACTGCTACAGCCCCGACGCTGCTGGCCGGACAGTTCTTTATCGACCGCACGGCCACGCCGTTTGTTTTGTATTACAGGGCGCAAACCGGGGAAACTCCGAACACGGCAAATGTCGTGGTTCCCGTCCTGGCTCCTGGCACAACCAGCGGCGCGGTGGTCGCGGCAACCGGGCTGCAATATGTGACGTTCAGCAACCTGCAGTTCAGCGGTGACAATTACGTGCCACCCACCTCAGGCTTTGCTGCCATTCAATCCAATACCAACCTGCCTGCCATGGTGACGTGCATGGACTGTTCGAACACCACCTGGACCGGTAACACCTTTACCCAAACGACTGCGAACGCGCTCTGGCTCGAAACCGACAGTACCTCGGCGACTCCCATGGGCAATTCCATCACCTACAATTACTTTTATGACCTAGGATCGGATGGACTGGTGTACGGCACCGCGCCGCAAAGGACCGATACCAGCACAAACATCCTGAATGGCGGGAGTATCAAGGAGAATCTGGTGCAGGGTTACGGCCGCATGTATGCCGGGGCTTCGGGTATAGAACATACGTTCGGACACGACAACACCATCGAAAATAATGACGTCACCGACGGCTACAACACAGGGATCGGCGTCTGCATTCCAAACGGCAATATTAATTGCGGTGGCACCGGCATCACCAGCGGAGTTACCGCCGATAACATCGCAGCTAACCTCAACCATGTTTGGAACATCGGCAAAAGCGTCACCGACGACATGGGGGCTATCTACATTGCTACCTACGCTGCGACCGGAAATACCGTCAATAACAACCGCCTCCACGACGTGCAAGACGCCCAACCTTATGACATCGATGGTTACGGTGGCAACGGGATTTATCTTGACACCACGACCGGGAACATTCAGGTGTACCAAAATCTTGTCTACCGAGTAACTGAACATAGCATACAGAACACCGGCGGCCCCCCAGGCTGTAGTGAGCCCAATACTATCCAGGACAACATCCTTGCTTACGCGCGCGTAGCTATGTTTTACGAAGGAGGCTCGGCGGTCCAGACCTGCCTGACTGAGTTAATTGAAAACAACATTTTTTATTTTGACCGGGTCTACAACTCGACTTGCGGCATCGGCCTTAACACAGCCCAATGCGGTTTCTATGTGCAAGCGGGTTGTACGGTTTTGAACTCGGCTCCCACGACGGCACAGACCTGGAACCCCAATCTTT
>Ga0207122_1056_pt1 | contig 18549 bp, 20 predicted proteins | sample Alteio_BWMinHeat_38_FD_153504 | JGI IMG/M metagenome (GOLD analysis project Ga0207122, IMG submission 153504) | Enriched cells from forest soil in Barre Woods Harvard Forest LTER site, Petersham, Massachusetts, United States -... | ecosystem: Environmental > Terrestrial > Soil > Temperate forest >... | reverse complement strand
CTGCTCTGTAGTACGACAAGTGCCGCGACTTTTCCGCTGTCGCAGCCTTGCCAATTTTGTCACTTTGCGTTGGTATTATTGATCGCTTCTTTCAGTTTTGCTCCGGGTGTAAACCGAGCAACATTAGATGCAGCAATGGTAAGCGCTGCACCTGTTTGTGGATTACGACCCTGACGTTCAGCACGCGCGCTCACTGCAAAAGTACCAAAACCGATCAACTGAATGGCTTCGCCTTTCTTCAGCGTTTCGGTGACCACTTCGATAAGCGCATTCAGTGATTGCTCACTCGCTGTCTTAGTTAAACCACTTTTCTCTGCCAGCGCCGCAATCAGTTCCGCTTTATTCATAGCTACTCGCTCCTAAAGAATGAAAAAGGCCGTGACGAGGAAAAAACCCCACAATGGGGCACCCTACTTTGGCTATCACACCAAAGCAGATTGGATGCGCTGAACAACTGCGTCTTTTCCGACCAGATATAACACCTGATCTATCGACGGTGTATTCACCACCCCGCACACAGCAACCCTGAGGGGCATGGCCAATTGTGGCATCTTAACTTGCCACTTTGCAACCGTCTCTTTCATGCATCGGCTAATTTCTGCAACACTCCAGTCACAGTGTTCGATTTCTGCCACAAAATCGCGTAAACGAGCCTTTGAATCCTCTTGAAGATGCTGTTTTGCAATGGCCTCATTTGGCGCCTTGGGTTTGAAAAAGTAATGCATGTGATCTGCCAGCTCGATTAAGGTCGCTGAACGCTCTTTAAGAAGCTCAACGATAGCCATCTGCTGCTCTAATAGAAGAGCATGCGCATCCAAGCCTCTTTCTTCCAGAAAAGGAGCTACCAATTCGCACAAACGCGCCGAATCTGCTTGTTTAAGATGCTGGTGGTTCACCCAATTCAATTTTTCCAGGTCAAACTTAGCAGGAGATGCACTCACATGATCAAGATCAAACCAGTTTACAAATTGCTCCAGTGTGAAAATTTCATCATCGCCATGCCCCCATCCCAAGCGAGCTAAATAATTTAACAACCCCTCTGGAAGTAAGCCTTTTTTCTGAAAATCCATAACGCCTACTGCATCCCGACGTTTAGAAAGCTTTTGACCATCTTCACGCAAGATAAGAGGTAAATGCGCATATTCTGGAATGGGTGCCCCTAAAGCAGCTAGAATGTTGATTTGACGTGGTGTGTTATTAATATGTTCCTCACCTCGAATCACATGGCTGATTTGCATATCCCAATCATCGACAACTACGCAAAAATTATAGGTCGGCGTACCATCTGACCGTGCAATAATTAAATCATCCAGTTCTGTATTGCTAACTTCAATACGCCCCTTAACATGATCCTGCCATACAACTGAACCCTCTAGGGGGTTTTTAAAACGGATAGCCGGAGCCACACCCTCAGGAGGGTTCTGATTTGAATCACGCCATCGACCGTCGTAGCGAGGCTTTTCATTGTTAGCCCACTGTGCCTCTCGCATGGCATCCAACTCTTCTTTGGAACAATAACAGTGATAGGCCAAACCTCGAGCTAATAAATCCTCAATAACTCGCTGATAGCGATCCATTCGCTGCATTTGATAGAATGGCCCTTCATCAGCATTCAAACCCAGCCATGCCATACCATCTAAAATAGCATCTACTGACGCTTGCGTAGAACGCTCTACATCCGTATCTTCTACTCTTAATATAAATTGGCCGTTATGCCGCTTCGCGTAGGCATAAGAAAATAATGCTGTACGAACACCGCCTATATGCAACAAACCCGTAGGGCTGGGCGCAAAACGCGTACGAATATGAGTCCCCACCTGCTTTTACTCCTTCAAGGGTATCTATCGACGATATACAGGAAAACGCTTTACTAATTCAGCAACCTCAGCACGTACCTGAGACAGTGCGCCTTCATCATCCTTTGACTCAATAGCATCGGCAATCAAATTCGCCAAAAGCTCAGACTCTGGCTCTTGAAACCCGCGTGTCGTAATAGCTGGAGTACCTACTCGGATACCGCTCGTTACCATAGGCTTCTCTGGATCATTCGGAATTGCATTTTTGTTAACTGTAATATGAACACCATCCAACACATCACTAGCAGCCTTACCTGTAATCTGCTTGGGACGCAAATCCACCAGGAAAAGATGGCAATCTGTCCCTCCAGATACAATTCTAAAACCACGATCCACCATAACTTTGGCCATCGCACGGGCGTTTTTCACAACCTGTTGCTGATAATGCTTAAAGTCTTCCGATAATGCCTCTTTAAATGCGACCGCCTTAGCTGCAATCACATGCATTAAAGGCCCACCTTGCAAGCCAGGAAATACCGCGGAATTAATAATCTTTTCAAACTCTGCTTTTGCTATGATGATACCGCCGCGTGGTCCACGTAACGTTTTATGAGTTGTCGTAGTCACAAAATCTGCTATTCCTACAGGGCTTGGATACTCACCCGCTGCAACTAAACCTGCATAATGGGCCATATCTACCATCAGATAGGCTCCAACCTCATCTGCAATGGCACGAAAACGCTTCCAATCAATGACTTTTGAATAAGCTGACGCTCCAGCAATAATCAATTTAGGGCGATGCTCTTTAGCCAATGCTTCGGCAGCATCGTAGTCCAGCTCTTCATTATCAGCCCGTAAACCATATTGCACAGCACGGTAAAGTTTCCCGCTTGCGTTCACACTAGAACCATGCGTTAGATGCCCACCATGCGCCAACGACATTCCTAACAAAACATCTCCTGGCTTTAACGTAGCCAGCATCACCGCAGCATTCGCTTGTGCACCTGAGTGAGGCTGAACGTTCACATATTCGGCACCAAACAAGGCTTTGGCACGCTCAATCGCTAAACGTTCGACTTGATCAACATATTCACAACCACCGTAATAGCGAGCACCAGGATAACCTTCTGCATATTTATTTGTCAGCTGAGACCCTTGAGCCATCATCACTGCAGGGCTTGTATAGTTCTCAGAAGCAATCAGTTCAATATGGTGCTCTTGACGCTGTTCTTCTCGTGCAATTGCGGCTGCCACATCAGGATCATGCTGAGACAGAGGCTCACTCCAGGAAAACATAACACCCTCTCTTAAAACAATTGGACACAGAAAATAAAAAAAGCCGACCGAAGTCGGCTTTCTACTTCACCTAACGAAATTTACTTCTTTTCAGCAGGTGCGGCTGGCGCTGCAGGAGCGGCTGGTGCTGCAGGCGCAGCTTGATCAGCAGGCTTGGCTGCATCGGCTGGTGCTGCAGGCGCAGCTGCATCAGCAGGCTTGGGTGCATCAGCAGCAGCTGGTGCTGCAGGCGCAGCTTGATCAGCAGGCTTAGCATCACCGGCAGGTTTGTTTGCATCACCAGCAGGTGCCGTAGGTGCTGCAGGCGCAGCATCATTGGGCTTGGGTGCATCGCCGGTGGGGTTAGGTTGCTGGTTACAAGCAGCAAGAAGCAATGCGAGAGCAGCTGCTACGAGAGGTTTCTTCATAATGTTCCCTAAGCTAAAACGAGATTCATACAGTGAAGCACCCTGGCAAAGGCTGCTTCAGCCAACCCTGAAATCATAGCACTGAAGTGCTCTGGCATCCAAGCCCAGTTGTCCCAATCCAGAGCGCAATTGCAAGATGTTGCACACGAACAACACACATTTACTTTGAGAAAGGCTTTTTCTGAGCAATGTTGATCAATTGATTTAATACGTCAGGCACCTTTTCTGCTCCACCGGCCATAGCCACATCAGTCTTATAGCGCCCTCCAACAATTAACAAAGGCACACCTTCAATACGATAATGCTGAGCTAACGTTTTAGCCTGAGAAACCTTAGTGCTCACCGTAAACGACTCATAGAACATCAGCGCTTTCTTTTCGTCCACTTTATGCTTACCCAGCCACTTCATAAACTCTTCGGTATTAGAAAGATCTAAATTCTGTTCATGGATAGCCTTAAATACTTCTGGCTCAAGATGCGCAAGCTTAAGTCCATCAAGGGTGTAGTAAACCTTTGCCAGATTTTCCCACTGAGGCCGAAAAATAACCGGAACACGGCGAAACGTAACACCCTTCGGTAGAGTCTTTCTCCAACTTTGCAGCGTAGGTTCTAAATGTGCACAATGTGGACAGGCAAACGAAAAAAACTCAAGCACCTCTAACTGATTATTTGGTATAGCCTGACCTGTATCCAACACTTGATAGTGTTGATTTTCTTTAATCGCAACAGTGTCCGGCGCAGACCATACAGGGGCCGCCATCATACTGATAGCAATAATAATTGCTGATACACCTGCTTTCATAAGTGATCCTCCTTCATTGGAATAGTTGTCGCCTTAATGCCTTGGCGCTTTAATTCAGAGCGTATACGCCCCACCTCTTCCTCCCCCACAAAAGGCCCCAAGCGAACCCGATACACTGGAAGATCGTTGCTATCTCGGCTACGAAGCACGCGAGCCTCCATCCCTGACATCGCCAAATCTGCTTTCAAGCGCTCAGCCTCATCTTCATTTTCAAAAGCGCCTGCCTGCATCATCCAGCGTTTTGGTTTCGCACGCGGAGCATCGCGATCACTCACCTCACCTTCATCCTGAATCTTGCTCATGACCTGATTGAGTTGCTCCTCCTCTTCTGAACTACGCTTTTTCTTTTTCAAATCTTTAGCTTCTTTGGAATCTTTTACTTTATCCCTGCGATCCAACTCGGCTTCTTTATCTTTTCGATCATCCAATTGCACATCACGCTCACGCCGACGCTCATCCTCTGTTACAGGGCGAGCCTCTTCAATTCCTGGAAGGATTTTATAAAAATCAAAGCGTTCTCGGTCTTGAGGTGAAACATCGTCTGCCGGACGCCTGCTGGGTTCAGTTTTTGCAACAGATTTGTCTGGAGCTACCAACCCTTTATTGCTTCCGATATCAGCATCCCGACGATCCGGTAAACTATCCTTAGCTCCAGCACCTTGACGATCACGAACCTCTCGCTCACGCTCTGCACGCAAACGATCTTGCTCTGATCGCACTCTTTCGTTATATGAAGGCTCTCGATTCCATGTCCAGGCAATAAATGCAGCAATCGCCAAACCAATGACTAGACCCAATATCACTCCAGGAACAATCGTTCCTTGATGTGAAGACCGTTGAAGACGCATAGTCTTTCCTTCTGATTACATTGACTCAGGTGCCGAAACACCCATCAAATCCAACCCATTTTTCAACACTCGCGCTGTAGCCTGCAACAACGCCAAGCGAGCCTGCCTCAACTCCACATCATCCACAAGAATCTTTTGATCATTGTAGTAGCTGTGAAAAGCTGAAGCTACGTCCTTTAAATAAAATGGAACCAAATGTGGCGAAAGTTGTTCCGCTGCCTGCTCTAACATGCCAGGAAAATCTTCCAACACTAGCATTAAACGGCGCTCCGTCTCACTTTTCAACGACGTTAAATCTATATCGATCAACACCTCGCTTACATCACCATTTCTCAACACACTGCAAATCCGAGCATGCGCATACTGCACGTAATAAACGGGATTCTCTTCACTTTTGGATACAGCCAGATCCAAATCAAAAATCAATTGCGAATCATGCTTACGCGTTAAAAAGAAAAAGCGCACTGCATCACGCCCTACTTCTTCAATTAAATCCCGAACCGTAACATACCCCCCTGCACGTTTAGAGATTTTCACTTCCTCACCTCCGCGCATTACGGTCACCATCTGATGCAACACGTAGTCCGGATAATCTTTAGGAATACCCAGGCCCATGGCCTGCAATCCCGCTCGAACTCGCAGCGTAGAACCATGATGATCGGCCCCCAATTCAGTAATCGCCCGCTTATAGCCGCGCTCCCATTTGGTTACATGATAAGCAATATCTGGTACAAAATAGGTATACGACCCATCCGACTTGCGCATAACCCTATCTTTGTCATCGCCCCATTGTGTCGTTTTAAGCCATAACGCACCTTCATGCTCATAGGTATGACCTTGCTCACTTAAGCGAGCAATTGCTGCCTCTACTTTACCCTCGCTATAAAGCGATGATTCAAGATAATACTGATCAAAACGAATCCCAAACGCCTTGAGGTCTCGATCTTGCTCTTTACGCAACACATTCACAGCAAATCGACGTACTTGATCAACATCCTGCCCATGAGCATCCTTGGAATATTCTACCTGGTAGGCTAAAGCAATATCTTTGATATAATCACCATGATAGCCATCTTCAGGAAATGATGCAGAAGGATCAACCAACTGGCGAATACGCGCCTGAACGGAGCGCGTTAAATTTTCAATCTGCACACCCGCATCGTTATAATAAAACTCACGATGCACTGGATACCCCTGCCATTCCAGCAGCGTTACGATCCCCTCGCCCACTGCTGCTGCACGTCCGTGCCCAACATGCAATGGTCCTGTAGGATTTGCAGATACATACTCTATTAATATGGGTTCAGCATGATGAACTCTTTCACCCAACAAATCACATTTACGCCCATAACCCTCGCCTTGCTTAAGAATAGTACGTATAACATTCTGGCGCTCAGACGAAGACAAGCGGATATTAATAAAGCCGGGGCCTGCCACACTCACTTCGCTTATACGTAAATCCTCAGGCAAAGCCGCTATGATTTGCTGCGCAAGAGCTTGTGGCTTTTGTTTAAGCTCACGCGCCAGAATCATAGCAATATTCGTCGCATAATCACCATGATCAATCTGCTTAGGACGCTCAAGAACCACACGATCCACTGCACCAGGAGCCAACTCTGCAATAACGTGTTTAAGTAGATCAATGAGCCAATGAGCGGGGTGCATGCTTATCCTTTTATTGCATTTCAAACCTCTTATTATAGAATGGCATTGCCCATGATGGTGACTTGGTTTTAGAGATCATTAGCATCTTTTCAAAAACGTGGCAATACGTGCCACACATTCTTTTGCTGTTTGAGGGACTTGCACCCGGCCGCAGACTTCGATAAAATGCCAAACACTTACAGGGGAGTCGCCAAGCTGGTCAAGGCACCGGATTTTGATTCCGGCATGCGAGGGTTCGAATCCTTCCTCCCCTGCCACTTTGTGTAAAGGCAGACCCCAAAAAGTCTGCCTTTACTTTTTGCGTGTTTTGTCATGTAGGGAAAAGGTATGGCCTTAGCTGGCAGCATTATGGTGTTTACCGGGAATGCAAATCCTGATTTGGCACGTTCGGTGGTTCAGCACCTGGGCATTGAGCTTGGACATGCCTCAGTTGGGCGTTTTAGCGATGGTGAAATTGCAGTAGAGATTCTAGAAAACGTACGCGGACGTGATGTTTTCGTACTTCAATCGACCTGCGTTCCTACAAACGATAGCTTAATGGAAGTCATGTTAATGGTAGACGCACTCAAACGTGCTTCTGCTGGACGCATTACCGCCGCCATCCCTTACTTTGGTTATGCCCGCCAAGATCGGCGCCCACGCTCCAGTCGTGTTGCCATATCTGCCAAAGTCGTTGCGGATATGCTGACCACAGCAGGTGTTGATCGCGTGGTCACCATGGACCTACATGCAGACCAGATTCAAGGTTTTTTCTCTATTCCTGTAGACAATGTGTACTCTACCCCTGTGCTACTCGAAGATCTTGCTCACCAAAACCATGCTGACTTAATTGTCGTTTCACCGGATGTAGGCGGTGTTGTCAGGGCACGAGCCATTGCTCGCCTGATTAACTGTGATCTTGCTATCATCGATAAACGTCGCCCTAAAGCCAATGTAGCAGAAGTTATGAATATCATTGGCGATGTCGAAGGACGAACCTGCGTTATTATGGATGATATCGTCGATACCGCAAATACCCTCTGCAAAGCAGCTCAAGCTCTTAAGGAACGCGGAGCTCGGAAAGTTGTTGCCTATTGTACACACGCGGTTCTTTCAGGCAGTGCAATTGAACGCGTTTACGAATCAGAACTTGATCAACTCATTGTTACTGACACCATTCCCCTAAATGAAGATGCCCGTAATTGTGACAAAATTCGCCAAGTTTCTTGTGCTCAACTGCTTGCAAAAACGTTGGCTCGTATTAACAACGAGGATTCCGTCAGCTCGTTATTTAACTGATGGAGTGCTAACTCTGGTCGCGGGGTTAGCTTTTAGAAACTTAAGGAGTTACTATGCAAATTGAACTACAGGCCACCGTGCGTCAAGCGCAAGGGACCGGTGCGAGCCGCCGCCTGCGTCATACAGGTCGCGTACCAGGAATTGTTTATGGAGGCGATTCTGCTCCTATTATGATCGAACTGGATCACAACTCCCTCTTTCATACGTTGAAAAAATCGGGCTCTCATAATGCTTTGTTTGAAGTCGAGATTGATGGCAAAAAACATGTTGCGCTCCTTCGCGGTTTGCAACGCCATCCATGGCGTCCTCAAGTTTTGCACGTTGATTTTCAACGCATTGATGCAAATGAAAAGATTCACAAGAAAGTACCTGTACGCTTTATCAATGAAGAGAATTCTCCTGCAGTCAAACTAGCTTCTGCAGTGATCAATCATGTGGTTAATGAACTTGAAGTCATCTGTTTGCCCGCATCGTTACCTGAGTTTCTAATAGTAGACTTAAGTAACCTTCAGCCTGGTCACTCGCTTCATGCCCGTGATCTCGCCTTGCCAGAAGGTATTGAGTTAGCTCTGCATGGAAAAACAGATCTCGTATTAGCTTCTGCTTCAGCTCAGAAAGATGCGGATAGCGCAGCTTAAGCATACTTTACGCTGTACAAGATAAAAGGCCACAGGTTCTTATAACTGTGGCCTTTTTCTTCTTAAGCTTTCGCTATTCAACCGCTCTATTATAGAACCTGCATTTGAGTTAAACACCCTCACCCTAGCCCTCTCTCGCCTAAGGGAGAGGAGAAGTTCTTCAAATTGAGCAATCCTATAAGACAGATTGATCAAACACTTCACTATTGATAATGGTATGAGCCTCTACGCATTCGATCTTTTTAAAACATTACGCCCAGGACAACATCGCCGTATAGGTGGTCATGTGGGTTCGAGTGATAGCTACTGGTTAGCTCAAGCACTCCGAGAAAACGCACCTGCCACCCCCTGCGTAGTCCTTGTAGCCGATCCCACACACACCTTGCGATGGGAAGAAGAACTACGGGCAGCGCTGCCAAATCATAAGGTTCAATTATTCCCTGATTGGGAAACATTACCCTATGACCGATTTTCTCCTCATCCAGATCTTGTTTCACAACGCTTAGCTGCACTAGACGCGCTCTTACATCAGCGTGTCGACATCGTTGTCATGAGTGTTAACACAGCACTTTATCGGATTGCGCCTATCGCATATGTTGCCGGCTCTGCATTCCAATTGTCTGTAAAGGACCATCTTGATATTGAGCACTTACGCGCACAATTAACACAAGCACACTATCAAAATGTCCAACACGTTTTAGCGCCTGGCGAATTTGCTTTGCGTGGTTCTATCTTTGATGTTTTCCCTATGGGCAGCACATTGCCTTTTCGTGTCGAGCTCTTTGACGATGAAGTCGAATCTATTCGCACGTTTGATGTAGATACTCAACGCACCATTTACCCAGTGCAACAGATTGCATTATTGCCTGCTCGTGAATTCCCTCTTAATGAGGCAGGCCGCAGCCAATTCCGTCAGCGTTTTCGTGATGTATTTGAAGGTGACCCTTCTCGCTCGCAACTCTATAAAGATATTTCAGCAGGCCTCACACCAGGCGGCATTGAATATTACTTACCTCTTTTCTTTGAAGAAGCTCCTGCAACGCTCTTTGATTATTTGCCTGAAGGAACTCCACTGATCCTACATGGCCCCATTGAAGAGGCTGTACACGACTTCTGGAAAGAAACATCGAGTCGTTACCGCTTACTCTCAGGTGAAAAAGACTTTCCGCTGCTTCCTCCTGAGCATCTCTTCCTTTCAAATGAAGAACTATTCGGGGCAATGAAACGCACGTTTCGCATTGAACTCGCTAGCCCCTACGCAGCAGAAACTCCATTGCATGTTTTTGAACCACTTCCAGATGTTGCCATTCAACATGCTGTGGCTGATCCTGTTGTAAAACTACGTACCTTGCTTGAAGGGAACACACTCCATTTAGCCGTCTGTGCTGAATCTGCTGGTCGCCGGGAAACACTCGTTGATCTTTTTCAACATCATCATCTTACTGTTAGTACGGATGAATCTCTTAAGACGGCAGAACTTAGTGTACGAGTCAATCCACTCCATCGTGGATTTGTAGATTTAAACGCAAAGATCGCCTGGATTACAGAAAATGACCTTTCACCTCGTACAGCCACAACAACACGTCGCCGGGAAAAGCGCTCGCAAACCAGCCTTGATTTACGCCTAAAAAATCTGGCAGAACTTCAAACAGGCGAACCTGTTGTACATGAACAACATGGTATTGGTCGTTACTGTGGCCTGATTTCACTTGATATGGGTGATGGGAACACAGAATTTCTTCATCTCGAATATGCCAATAAAGCCACATTATATGTACCGGTTGATAGCCTGCACCTCATCAACAGGTATAGCGGTATTGATTCGGATCACGCTCCGCTACACACACTAGGCAGTGGTCAGTGGGAGAAAGCCAAGTCTGCAGCCGCCAAAAAGGTACGCGATACAGCAGCCGAGCTGCTCGCTCTATATGCCCAGCGCGCCTTACGACGTGGCCACGCCTGCAAACTAGATACGGACGATTACACCCGCTTCTGCGCTGCTTTTGACTTTGAAACTACAGAAGACCAACAAACCGCTATTGATGCAGTAATCAATGATCTTATGAGCGAAAAACCAATGGATCGGCTCATTTGTGGAGATGTTGGATTCGGAAAAACAGAAGTTGCCCTACGCGCTGCCTTTGTAGCCTTAATGGATGGACGGCAAGTTGCCGTTCTGGTGCCTACTACCCTACTTGCCGAACAGCACTACCAAACTTTTTCAGATCGATTTGCAGAATACCCCATTAAAATTGCAGAACTCTCCAGATTCCGCTCAAAAAAAGAAGTGGATACTGCACTTAAAGGCTTAATAGCAGGTGATGTTGATCTAGTCATTGGTACACATAAACTGATCCAAGATGACGTTCGGTTTAAAAATCTGGGATTAGTTATTATCGATGAAGAACATCGGTTTGGGGTACGTCAAAAAGAACGATTAAAAGCACTACGAGCAGAAGTGGATGTATTAACGCTTACAGCAACTCCTATCCCTCGTTCACTGTCTATGGCAATGGAAGGACTACGAGATTTTTCGGTCATTGCCACGGCACCACAAAAACGTTTATCTGTAAAAACATTTGTACGCCCCTTCAGTGAAGGACTCATACGTGAAGGTGTCCTTCGTGAATTCAAGCGCGGTGGACAAGTCTACTTTCTCCACAATGAAATTGACACAATAGAGAATATGCGTGAAAAACTGGAAACTCTGCTTCCAGAAGCCCGCATTTCAGTTGGCCATGGTCAAATGAATGAACGTGATCTCGAACGAGTGATGCGCGACTTTTATCAACAACGCTGCAGCCTCTTGTTGTGCTCCACGATTATTGAAACTGGAATCGATGTTCCCAATGCCAACACTATTTTCATTCACCGATCCGATAAATTAGGACTAGCTCAGCTTCATCAATTACGTGGACGTGTTGGACGATCCCACCATCAAGCTTACGCTTACTTGCTCACCCCTCCAAGCGGCGAAGCTGCTATCAGTGCTCAAGCTAAAAAACGACTTGAAGCCATCCAGCTTCTCGAAGAACTAGGATCTGGCTTCTACCTATCCATGCACGATCTGGAAATCCGTGGTGCAGGAGAAATGCTGGGAGACTCCCAGTCTGGTGATATCCAAGAAGTAGGATTAAGCCTTTATACCACCATGCTTAACCGGGCCATTCACGCGCTGAAAAAAGGTGAGGTCATCGATCCAACAGCACCCACGCAAACACCTACGGAAATTCGCCTTCATACTCCGGCCATTTTACCTAATGACTATTGCCCTGACGTTAATGAACGACTGGTCCTGTATAAGCGATTGGCCGATGCTGAAGATGAAGAAGCACTTATTCTCTTAAAAGAGGAACTGATTGACCGCTTTGGTGCATTACCTGAGGCAGCACGTGCCTTACTTCTATCTCATCGTTTAAGGCTACAAGCCCTCCGATGGGGAGTTATACGTTTAGATTTAAGTGCTGAACGACTTCAGATTCGGTTTGGTCCTACACTACCTTTTGATAGTAGTCGGATTATTGCTACCCTCCAAAAAGATCGTCGCTTTAAATTATCAGGAAGTGACCAACTCAGTATTAATGAAGCGTTACCCACCTTGGAGGCTCGTGTACAAACCTTGGAAAAACTATTTGATAACTGGATGAAAAAATAGTCTTTTCAAGTTATCGCATGAGCATCATGTGCCAAAAGAAAAACCCGACAAACGCTTTAAAAACATTTGTCGGGTTTTTTTGAACTCCATAGCACAATGCCTATACAACAGCGATTCGCTATGATTCAATACTTACACTGTTGTATCGCCCAATACAGATACGGTAATTTCCACAACCACATCGGTATGTAAACCAATCGCTACAGTGTAGTTACCAATCTGCTTGAGTAAGCCATCAGGCATACGCACTGCACGACGCTCGATAGAGTGTCCGTGAACCTTCAATGCCTCAGCAACATCAGCAGGTCCGACAGAACCAAACAAACGTCCATCTACACCTGCTTTTTGAACAATTTGCAATGTTAGGCCACTGATCTTTTCACCCAAAGCCTGTGCACTTTGCAGCTTCTTGTTAAGCTCAGCTTCAAGCTCAACACGACGTGCCTCAATTTCGGCAATGCTCTTCTCTGTTGCACGACGAGCTTTCCCCTGAGGAATCAGATAATTACGGGCATATCCATTTTTAACACTAACAACATCGCCCAATACACCCAGGTTTGCTACTTTTTCAAGAAGGATAATTTGCATGGTTAATTACCCCCTGTGACTGTCAGAATATGGCAACAACGCTAAAAAGCGAGCACGTTTCACCGCGGTTGTTAATTGACGTTGATATTTTGCACGCGTACCAGTCAAACGGGCAGGAATAATCTTACCTGTCTCAGTCACGAATTCTCTTAACAACTCAACATCTTTGTAATCAATTTCTTTTACATTTTCTGCAGTAAAGCGGCATACTTTACGACGTTTAAACAGGGGGCTACCACGATTCTCACGACGGCGGCCACCATTATTATTACCATCACGTTTTTTGGCAGGAAATGCCATGATCAAACTCCTTAATCCTTAACTTTCTAAATTGAAACGATGGATATGCAAAACCCAGCGTGAATGTGTACTGTATTGTGGAGCTAAATAGCCCTCAAATACTGCAACTGCCTGCTCCGACATGTTCTCTAAAAGCAATGCCATGGAACCAAAAGCCACTGCAGGGCATTCAAATGCAATTTTCCGGCGTACACTTTCACTACCCTGCTCAGAACGATGCAACAGCACCACTTCCTGAACAGGCACCCCAGCCGGGGTATATCTCATGGTTTTTTTCCCGGTCAAAATCGCATGTAATTCCAAACGATTTAAACCACTGTATGGAGACGACTCCAACGTTTCATGATCGGACACCTTAGTGTGCATCCTAACGATTATGCAGCAGCGGTAGCCTGTTGCTGGGCTGAAGAAGAAGACCCCTTCAACATAGGCGATGAACCCGCAGCAGCCTCTTCACGTTGTAGCGTGAAATAACGCAGAACTGCATCATTAAAGCGGAAAGCGCTTACTAATTCATCCAAACTGGCTTGATCGCACTCAATATTCATTAACACATAGTGGGCTTTGTGCACTTTTTGAATAGGGTAAGCCAACTGGCGACGACCCCAATCTTCCAGGCGATGTACGACTCCCTGGCGGCCTGCAATAATTCCTTTATAACGTTCGATCATGGCACCAACCTGCTCACTCTGATCTGGGTGCACAATGAAAATCACTTCATAATGACGCATACGTCAAACTCCTTATGATCAATGGAAACCACTTAGCAAATACATTTGCTAGCAGCACCTTGGCCACCTTACTCTTTATTTACGGGATACCCTAAAGAATAAGTGCAGCAAGAACTTGCCATTATAGCGGATTTAGGGGCGCGAAAGAAATAACTTACGGTTAATCTTCACATTCGCGAGCACCCTAAAAGCTATGAGTTAAATAACTGATGGCCTTTTTGAAGGTGCTTTGCTTCGAGGTATTTTTGATTCTTTGAATTCATAAAGGTTCCCGTTGGAACGCTTGAGACCACATCAATCCCATTTTCAATCAAAGATTTTAGCTTATCTGGATTGTTAGATAACAACCTTAGCTGAGTTACCTTCAACACCTTTAAAAGTGCCGCTGGAAGATTAAAATCTCTGGCATCATCGGGAAAACCTAGCACTCGATTGGCTTCAAATGTATCCAAACCCTTATCTTGTTCTTTATACGCACGAAGTTTTGAGTTCAATCCAATTCCACGCCCTTCTTGACGCAAATAAAGAATGTACCCACCTTCAGTACTGATACGATCAATGGCCTCATGTAGCTGCGGACCGCAATCACACCTTAATGAGCCAAAAATATCGCCAGTCACACACTCGGAATGAATCCGCACTAGTGGAATCACACCAGGCCCATCGGCGGGGCCAAGCTTAATTGCAAAATGCGGCTCACGTAACCCAGAAAACGAAATAAACGTAGCGTCAATTTCACCTTTGGCAGCCTGAATGGGAACCTGGACTTCGGTCTCAATATCTATTGGTTGAAAATTTTCCATAACCCACTAATTGTAAATATTAAATAAGAATTAAAACACTTAATTTCCATATTGAAGCAAGAATGCTATCACAGCTCGTCTTGAAGAAAAGAAAGAGAAAAGAATATTCTTTGCAGCTTTTAATTATAAACCTACTATTTAATTACGGGTCTAAAACTCGACAACAACACATCAACCGCCTTTTCCACGAGAAAATTCACTACCCAGCATCCACTCCATGCTGTTGCGTCTGAAGAAGGCGACACAATGTCTTTTACAGCCACGCATCCTTTGGACATACTTCTATGCGTGTAGCATCTCACCCATACATACAACCCCATGCATATGGGGCAACTATGTATTCTTATTGCACTCATCCCAGAGAATACTCTCAAGTGTGAAGTATTGCGATAGTTCACTAGACTTGCTCTATGCCTGCAATTTAAAAGCACCTCAAAATGTTATGGGGCAAGCGTTATATCAAGTCACACACTAAGCATTTTTTAACTTGATAGATTATAAACGAGTGCAAAAATGAATACCGAAAACAGGCGCCATGCGCGCAAACCCATTAATGTGTCTGTAATCATTAAAGAAGACAAAGGCCAGCCCCATAATGCCATTAGTGCGGATTTATCCATGCAGGGTATCTGTCTTTTTACCGGGAAAGAAGATATTCAATCCGGCCAAATATACAATCTAAAATTCAATATCCTCATTCGCGGGAAATACATGGATGTGAATGCTCAAGCAAAGGTTGTTCACAAAGCTGTTCATAAATACCATGGCTACACCGTAGGTTTAGAGTTCACAACGATTGATTCCCTATCCTGCGCAACACTTGAATCTTTTGTGGGTGCCTTCAGATAACCCCTTTTGATAACCTGTAGTCAAACACGCCGCACGTGCATTTTGCACTCCTCTTTTGACATTGCCCCGGCTTAAGGCTGTAACCGCTGGCAATACCATTCCTTCTTATCATCACGACTATATAAAATACGATCATGCAATCGAGAAGGGCGACCTTGCCAGAACTCGATACGATCTGGTACTAAGCGATATCCCCCCCAATTTTCTGGACGCGGTGGATACTCACCATATTGAGCGACTACCTTAGCAAAACGCTCTTCTAAAGTTGCGCGATTTGCTATAGGCTGGCTTTGAAAAGATGCATGTGCGCCCAATCGACTATTCAGTGGTCGGCGTTGAAAGTAAGCATCACTTTCCGCTGCCGTAATACGCTCAACGTGCCCTTCAATACGGACTTGGCGTTCCAGCTCTATCCAGTAAAACAGCAGCGCAGCATACGGATTGGCTGATAAGTCATGCCCTTTCTGGCTTTCATAATTTGTAAACCAGACAAAACCTCGCTGATCAACCTCTTTAATCAATACAATACGTGACGAAGGACGACCGCTTTCTGACACCGTTGAGACTCCCATAGCATTTGCTTCTGGAATATGCGCTCGGATGGCCTCATCAAACCATTTTGAAAATTGTACTATCGGATCAGGGTTCACCTCAGTTTCTGACAAGCTGGCTTGGCTATATTCCTTGCGAAGATCGGCAATCGACATATTTTTCCCTTGTAATTAAATCATCCTGCATTCTGTTATTTCTTAAAAGTTTTCAAGATATAAAGGCATTTAAATTCTACCGCCCCACTCTTTCGCTTTTCAAAAAGCGCTGCAATTTTCAATTCTCCCAACAACAAGGTTTTAAAGTAAAATGTTCGTTAAAGAATTTTGAATAATGATAAAAAGGATTACCCAATGACCGCCGCGACACCCTCGTTACGTATTCTTGTCGACGCGCTTGAAGACATTAAAGCAAAAGACCTTTGCATTTTAAATGTGCAAAAGCAAACCCCGCTATACGACATGCTCATCATTGCAAGCGCGGACTCAACCCGTCAAGTCAAGGCTCTGGCGCATAATGCAAAAGCCAAATGGAAAGAGGCTGGAGGTATTGTGCTAGGTATGGAAGGAGAGGAAAATGGGGAATGGATTGTGCTCGATTGCGAATCCGTCATCGTACATATTATGCAAGTCACTATCCGTGAGTATTACAACCTTGAAGAACTCTGGAAAACACCGAGCAATCGCATTGCTTTAGATGCATTAAATCAGTACGAAAGCTCCGCTGCGTGAGCATTCGTCTCATTGCGCTTGGACACAAAGCGCCTCGCTGGATTGATGACGGCTGTACTCAATACCGTAATCGCCTTCCTCGAGAGTGGCACTTTGAAGAACGCTTGCTCAAGGCAGAACGGCGCAATGAACATACGCCTGCAGAACAGATAAAATCGCGTGAAGCAGAACGTATTGATGACACATGGAAAGACTGCACTATTCGTATCGTACTTGATGAACGCGGTCACTTATACACGTCCCGAGAATTCGCTGCGCTGATAGATCAGCATCAAACACAACGCGAGCGCATGGCGTGGGTTATTGGTGGTACAGATGGCTTAGACAACCGTATTATTCAATCTGCTCACACTACGCTTTCTCTCTCACGCTTTACTTTACCCCATGATTTAGCACGCTTGGTATTAATGGAGCAACTGTATCGCGCCAGTACAGTACTTAGCGGGCACCCTTATCACCGTGATTAAGAGTAATTATTTTGGAGACCCACTATGATTTATCTAGCATCTACCAGCCCACGACGACGCGAACTGCTGGATCAAATTGCGGTGCCTTACCAACTGTTACTCATGCGTAATCGTGCAGGACGTACTCCTGATGTTGACGAAACACCCCTAGATGATGAACCTGCAACAGTCTATGTTCAGCGGATTGCTCATTACAAAGCGCAAATAGGATGGGAACGTACTAAACAACGTGGACTTCCTCTATATCCTCTTTTAGCAGCAGACACTACTGTTGCTCTTGAAAATCATATTCTAGGCAAACCTCTAGATGAAGATGAAGCTATTCATATGCTTAAAATGCTATCGGGTCAAACTCATCAGGTTCATACTGCCGTAACAGTTATATATCATGATCATATTGAATGCGCCCTTTCGAGTACGCAAGTAAGCATACACACACTTAACGACGACGACATCTGCAGATATATTCAGCAAGAATCTGTACTGGATAAGGCTGGAGCTTATGGATTACAAGGCCGTGCAGCTGCGTTTATCAAACATATTTCTGGCAGTGACTCCGGGGTAAAAGGACTGCCTTTATACGAAACAGCTCAGATCCTCAGTCACTTCGGCATCATTGTATAAAAGGATAGTTTTCACATTATGTTGATCGATTCGCATTGTCACCTAGACTTCCCTGAACTACGCGAACGCCTTCCCGATATTCTGGCCCGCATGCAAGAACACCACATTACTCATGCGCTATGTATTGGTGTCAACATGGAAGACATTCAAAATGTTCTTGATTTGGCCGAAGCCCACCCGCAACTTTATGCAACAGTAGGAGTGCATCCTGATTACGAGTCTGTCGAAGAACCCACCGTTGACTCATTAGTGGCTCTTGCTCAACACCCTAAAGTAATCGCCATTGGTGAAACAGGACTGGATTATTTTCGCCTTACAGGCAATTTAGACTGGCAACGTGACCGTTTTAGAACCCATATTCGTGCTGCATGTGTCGCACAAAAACCTTTAATTGTTCATACACGCCAAGCATCAGAGGATACCATCTCTATTTTACAGGAAGAAGGTGCCAATACCGTTGGAGGGGTACTTCACTGTTTCACTGAATCACTAGAGATGGCTAAAGCGGCGATAGAACTTGGT
>Ga0207122_1055_pt1 | contig 18883 bp, 19 predicted proteins | sample Alteio_BWMinHeat_38_FD_153504 | JGI IMG/M metagenome (GOLD analysis project Ga0207122, IMG submission 153504) | Enriched cells from forest soil in Barre Woods Harvard Forest LTER site, Petersham, Massachusetts, United States -... | ecosystem: Environmental > Terrestrial > Soil > Temperate forest >... | reverse complement strand
ATGGACTATTTGTCATTACCGAAAACACCAAGCATTTTGCAAATACGGGTGCAGAAGTCATCAATCCTTGGACTATCCAATCAATAGGAGAACCACCGTATAGAGCACGGCAGAATAAATAAATGCGCTGAGGCTATTTGGGTTGTCTTTCGGGAGTTCGTGCCTAGTGACATTCATGATGACTCCACCTCCAATGAATGCGCTGACCAACGCGACAGCTGTTTGGGACAGTTCGGCCCAGATTCCGACACACCATCCGATCAATAAGCTAACGATCAGAATCCATCTGCCGGTCTTCGTATATTCTTTCCCATGATTTTCACTTAATGAGTAGTCGTTAGTGAAATAATGCAGCGCCATGGCAAAACAAAAAAGAGCTAGCGGCCTCACATCCGGGTTATCTTTATCAGCGACGTCGTACCCGACGAGGAAGTTGAATAAAGCATAGGAGCAGAGTGAAAGCCAAAAATATCGCCTCTCAGAAACGATGTTGGAAGCTTTGTCAACGCTAAAAAAGAGCAAGAAACCCGCCAAAGCCGTGATATAAGCGTGTTTTTCAACAAAAGGAAAAAAGCCGGCTTGTTTTATGAGCAAATCACTCTCAGATAGCTTTGGCAGAAAGTCGATGAAGACATAAGCGATTGCGACGCCTCCACAAAATGAGAGAAACTTGCTATGCAGCGAGGCGCCGAGATTGCGCGTCTTTCCGGCAAATAGATGCACAAGGACGAATAGCAAAACAGCAAAGAACGAAAAGATAGAATCGCTCATACAATGAGATTAAAATTGGTAATCGATATTTAGGTTGTACCCTTTATAATTTTTTTCTCCGAACTGATAGGTGAATCCAATCGAGAGACAATCGTAAGCGAGGCAAGGATTGATGTTTGTTTCAAATAGTGTGAACCCGATTTCATCGTAGTGTTTAATATACAGCTGTTCTCTTGTAAAGCAAGAATCAACAAAAGTGACGCTGAAGTTTAATGGCCTGTCACAGAGGGTAAATCCCTTGCAGGAGGTCACTGACAAGCCGTTTTTGAAGATGTAGTTGTGCAGATGATAGTTAAAGTTAACACCGGTCAACCACAGATTTGTGGAGCTGTAATAGCCGGCGTAGTTCGTCATACTGAGGACGTAGTCGTAGATTTTATAGTTGAAAACGCTGTTCAATCCTACCGAAACGAAGGCTCCGCTTGTGCATAGGTCTAAGGTGCCGCCGCCTCCTCCACGCAATGTCGGAGTCAAAGACCAATTTGCAGTGATGGGCACGCGCAGACCGAAGCCAATGGAAGTGAATACGGAGGAAGCGCCGCCGTTCCTGATATAGGTGAGTGGAGCATCGACAATAAACGCCCAGTTGAGGTCCGGAGAATATGAATACCTGAGAGGCAATGTAAGGGAGGTTGTGTCAAATCCCTTTGAAAATCCCCTTGTGTAGCTGGATCCCACTTGAAATTGATGCACAATAGGCTGTGCGCTCCAGCTGCAGTCACAGCCGCTTAAGGGAGACAAATGGCCGATGAGATAATCGCATTGAGCCATCTGCGACATCAAGCTGTTGGGATTTCCTGCGATCGGATCGATAGGAGAATACTTGGCATAGGCATGCAGCAGCTGATGATGGCTGCCGCCATCGCGGATGAAATCTTTGAAGAGATGCAGGCTGTCTTCCCGTGTCGCTCCGGTAAAAGTTTGAACCGTTCCTGCTTGAGGAAGCGTAACGACTAATGTGGTAGAGTTAGCTGCAAACGATGTCAACGCAAGGATGCCGCGGATGTTGATATCGATAGAAACAGGTGTCACAGGTGTGTAGAAAGGAATCAGTAGTTCCAGTGAAGTGGTCTTTAAATCATTTGTTAAATCGACAAGGTTAGGATCGCTGATGGTTGCACTTGCCGGACCTACCATCACAGTGGCTTGATAGGGCTGTTTCGCTTGCAATAGGATGAAGGGGCATAAGAAAAGGCACACTAGCAATAACTTGATCATAACAATCCTTCAAAATCTGATACCAAGAAGGCATAATCCCTTTGCTATTTTAAAGTCAATTAATGAGCAGCCTGATCGATCAACTCAATGACACTTGACTTAACACATAACTTTGTGTAAAATATTGTGTAGATACAAAGGAGGTGTTACTATGCCTAGTAATCTAGATTTTGATCCTCATTTACTCGAAGAAGCCCAAAAATTAGGGGGATTCAAATATAAAAAAGAAGCTGTTAATGCAGCCTTGAAAGAATTTATTGCTAAAAGAAAACAGATGAAAATTATCGAACTATTTGATTCGATTGAATACGATGCCCACTATGACCACAAAAAAGGAAGGATGCGATAATGAATGTCCTTGTTGACACAACAATCTGGTCTCTTGCGTTGAGGAAAAAGAAAAAGTCCCAGCTAGAGTTAGGACTTGTCAACTCACTGAGAGAGCTTATTGATGAAGGAAGAGCTAAAATAATCGGACCTATTCGGCAAGAAGTTTTATCCGGGATTTCATTACCGCGTGATTACCAGAAGTTAAAAGAGAATCTTAGCGCTTATGAAGATATCCAATTAGAAATACAAGATTATGAGAGAGGGGCAGAAATGTTTAGTCTATGTCGGAAAAATGGAATACAAGGAAGCCATATTGATTTTCTTATCTGTGCCGTAGCAGAAAACCACCATCTTTCGATTTTTACATTAGATAAAGATTTTAGCCGCTACGCCGAGTATTTACCGATTTTATTATTTAATTTCGCAAAGGAATAACACAATAACTTGACTTTCGAAGAACCTCAGTGGCTCACTGGTTATTTAATCCTCCATGGCCTATATAGTGAGGAATTAGCAGAGGAGTCAGGTGATGCCGGATGGACAGGAGGTGCCGAAGCCATTTTATGTGAAGGATTGCGCCCTCACGGCTATTGCCACAGGGGAACATGCACAGAACCTCCTCGAGTTGCGCGATAAGCTCGCCACATGCCATATCGGCTGCGTCTACTACCACTTCTGGGGCGGACGCATTCGGCCCCAGTTCGAACATCCTGAATTTCATAATGACTTCGCCTCCTGGGCCTACCGCAGCCTAGCCGATCATATCTTGTCGGAACGCCTCGTCACTATCAACCCCACAGACTACAAAGATATGGAAGAGCTGCGGCATGATATCTTGAACATTATTGAAGACAGGTTGGACGAAAAAGAGATGGTCCCTTGGACGACCAAAGACCAACGTTTCCATTTTGTCAGATCCAAAATCATCGTCTTCGAATCCCCTCATCGAATTGATCACCCTCATGACCTAGCGAAAGCCATTTCTACACTATCCTTGAGCAGCCTCTTTTATCATCTGATCGACGCCACGCGAAGGACTCCGGAACGGATCGACGATTTCTCGTTTTGGCTAAAAGGTTTTGGCGATGACTACGCTCCTGTCATCGCTGCCATACGTGAGATCGATATGTATTATCTATCGCTGACTGAACTCAAGCAGAAGTTAGAAGCGATCTTCACACAATATCTGAAAAAATAGGTGCTATGAGCAATATTTTAGAGCAGTATAAACAAGTCGTAGGCGAAGAAGTCATCGACCAGCTTTGTCAGCTTGCCTTGCCTCTGAAAGGGATGCATATCCTGCACGTCAATTCCACGGCACTCGGTGGGGGTGTTGCTGAAATCCTGGCTAAGATGGTCCCTTTGATGAATGCCCTCGGAATAGAGACCCGCTGGGAAGTGATCAAAGGAAACGAAGAATTTTATCAATGCACAAAAAATTTCCACAATGCTCTCCAAGGGCGCCCTGTCCATATTTCACCTCAAGCCCTGAAGGTGTATGAAGAGATCAACGCGCTTAATGCTCAAGAGCTCAAACACTCTCTGGAACAAGCTGACATTGTCATCATCCACGACCCTCAGCCTGCCGCACTCATCTCCCACTACCCTCAACGCAAAGGAAAATGGATCTGGCGCTGCCATATCGATGCCAGCAGCCCTTTCCGTGCCATCTGGAAGTACTTACGCCAATATGTTGAGAAGTTCGATGCCACCGTGTTTTCATTGTCCGATTTCGTCCAGGAACTTTCCCACCCTATCTATCTGATCCCGCCAAGCATCGATCCGTTAAGTGAAAAAAACGTTGATCTTTCACCTGAAGAGATCAACACCGTCTATGGACTTTTTGGGATAGACCCAAACAGGCCCATGATATTACAAGTGTCCCGATTCGATCCGTTCAAAGACCCTCTTGGAGTTATCTCAGCCTACTACATGGCGAAAAAATATAAGCCGACGCTTCAGCTTGTCCTTGCAGGCGGTTATGCTGTCGATGACCCTGAAGGCGCTGCTGTCTATCAGGAAGTCAAATCCGCTGCTGAGGGCGATCCGGATATCCATGTCCTTCTGCTGCCTGCCGACTCCCACCGAACCATCAACGCATTGCAAAGGGCGGCCACTGTCGTCCTCCAGAAATCGACCAAAGAGGGTTTCGGCCTGACAGTAACAGAGGCTTTGTGGAAGGGAAAACCTGTCATCGGCGGCAATTGCGGAGGCATTCGGCTCCAAGTGATCAACCACCACACCGGATTCCTTGTCAACACACCTGAGGGGGCTGCCCACCGGATCCGTTATTTGTTGCAAAACCCGGATAAAATCGAAGAGATGGGAAAGAAAGGAAAAGAGTTCGTCCACAACCGTTTCCTGATCACACGCCACCTGCAAGAATATCTCACGATGATTCTTTCGCTCCTTTCCCCACAGGAAGAACGCCTCGAGTTAAAGAGGCAGTTGCCAGACCAAGGGACAATAGGACCATAGGGACAATGGGATGCACGTGTTAACCAAAACAGACATCAACGCCTTCTTCGATAGGCTGTCAAAGAGCAAAGAACGCGTCCTCATCCTCGACTACGATGGCACTTTGGCTCCATTCCATGTCGATCGAGTAAAAGCGTTTCCCTATCCTGGCATAGGCGCCCTCTTGCATCAGATCATGCTGTCGCGTAACAACCGCCTCATCATCGTCACCGGAAGGACCATCGACGACCTTCGAAAGCTCCTTACAGATCTCAAACCCCTCCCAGAGCTATGGGGCTCCCATGGGTTCGAATGGCTGACCAAAGAGGGGAGATACTTTAGATCGAAGATCGCACCCGAGATCGATAAAGGGCTCCAAACAGCACAGAAACTGTGTTTAGAATACTGCGAGCCACATCAATGCGAGATGAAAGGTGTCTCTTTTGCTCTTCATTGGCGCGGCTTGGAGAAAAGCAAGCAGGAGAGCCTGAAGCAAAAGACCATCGAGCTCTGGAGTCCTTTATGCAAACAATATCCTCTGACTATCCTCGAGTTCGATGGCGGCATCGAACTCAGGCCGCTGCAATGCAACAAAGGAAATGCGATACGTGCTATCTTGCAGGAAGTCGGCCCCGACGCTGTCGTGGCATATCTGGGCGATGACACGACTGACGAAGATGCCTTTGCGGCTTTAGGGGAGCGAGGCCTCAAAGTCTTGGTGAATACCAAGGCAAAACCCACTCTGGCTGATATCCAGATCACCCCGCCAGAGGAGCTGTTCCTATTCCTCAATAGATGGAAGGAGACAAAATGAGTAAACCGCCGCGGCTGATTATTATTTCCAACCGATTGCCTATTACGATCGTGAACAAAGAAGGCAGCCTGCTGGTGCAGCCGGGTTCAGGAGGTCTTGTCACGGCGTTGGCGCCGGTTTTGCGAGATCGGGGCGGCATGTGGATAGGCTGGACAGGTACCGCTGACGTTCCTGAAGCCGACATTCAACGATTGATGCACGAACAGAAATCATCCGTAGGATTCTCTCTAGTACCCGTTCTTCTGTCGAAAGAGGAAGTCGGTCAGTATTATCACGGCTTCTCCAATGAGATCCTGTGGCCATTGTTTCACGATCTGCAGTCGCAGTGCCATTTCGTACCCTCGTACTGGCAAGCCTACCAGCAAGTAAACCATAAATTCGCTGAGGCAACAGCCAAACACTCAACTCCGGAGGACATCATTTGGGTACACGACTATCACCTGATCCTCATGGGGCAGGAACTGCGAAAATTGGGGATCCAATCCAAGATCAGCTTCTTTTTACATATTCCGTTTCCGCCGCTGGACATCTTTCTCAAGCTGCCTTGGCGGTTTCAGATCCTCCGAGCCCTGTTAGATTTCGATTTTGTCGGCTTTCAAACAGCTCGCGATCTACGCAACTTCATTCAGTGTGTCAGGACGTTATTGAAAGATGTCTTCATCACAACGGTGAATGGATTTCATCAATGCAAAGTGGGGCAGCGGGAGATGCGTGTGGGGCCTTTTCCCATCAGCATCGACTACAAGGAGTTTGCTTCCATGGCTTCTAATAAGGAAGTCTCAGACGGCGCCTGGCATATCCATGAGAAACTGCCCAATAGACAATTGATCTTTTCAGTCGACCGCCTCGATTATACCAAAGGGATCCCATACCGCCTCGAAGCTATTCGAACCCTATTGACACAACATCCTGAGCTGCATACAAAGGTGACTTTTTTCCAGGTTGTCGTCCCCAGCCGTATAGAAGTGCCCAAGTATCAAGCCCTCAAAACAGAAATCGATGAGTTGGTCGGGACGATTAATAGCCAGTTCACACAGGCGGGTTGGGTGCCTATCCACTATATGTTCCGTTCCCTCACTAAAGTGGAGCTCCTTTCGTTTTATCGCACGGCGGAAATAGCCCTCATCACCCCGCTTAAAGATGGGATGAACCTCGTTGCCAAAGAGTATGTCGCCTCGAACATCGAAGAAAACGGGGTATTGATCCTAAGCGAGTTCGCCGGTGCCGCTTCTCAGCTGCATGGTGAAGCCATCCTTGTCAATCCATATGATGTCGAAGGAGTCGCCAATGCCATCCACAAGGCAGTCGCGATGCCTCAAGAAGAACGCAAAAGCCGCATGAAGAAGATGCGGCGCAACATCAAACGGTATGACATCTTCTGGTGGGTGAGGTCATTCTTGCGGGCCGCTGCCTCCAAAGAGATCGTCGACTTCCCTCTCGTCCTGGAGTACACTCCAACCGATCAGCCTACCACTACTGAGAGAAAAGCAGCTACCGCTGCTGAAAACGGGCTCAACGAAAATTCGCACATCGCGTTAAGATAGGTTCATGCTCCCAGTGAGGCATAACTGAGAAAGGTGGTAAGATTTTAACGCGAGAGAGTTGTTTCACCTTTTTGCTTCTTCTTGAGTGGCTCGTCGTCAATAAGGCTCTTTAGATCGTCGACGGTGTAGCCCGTCAAGAGCCTAATAAATTCCAGCCGCTGCTCTTTATTCATTGCTCTCTTATTTATCTTGAAGTATGCCTCGCAGGTAATTTTTAAAGCGTTACAATTTTTTTCCATGGCTTCTTGACAGTAGGCAACAAAGGTCTCATTGTTGAGCTTATCACATAGGGCTTTATAGACAACTTTGGACAGTTCTTTGTCCTTTAAAAAACGAGAGACGTCAGCTACTTCAAAAAGTTCCAAGCGGGACTTATCTTTCAGTTGTACATGACGCTGCACCCAATGTGGGTGGAGATTTAAAAAGAGCACACACATATTCTGAAGACGTTTGTTTTGCAATTTCGTAGCGTAGGAGAGAATGTCCCAGAAATTATCTGATTGAAGCCTTCTCCAAAATGCCCTGATACAGCAATCTATAAAATCTTCCATTTCACCACCTTGTGCAAAGTCCATGAGGTAGTAGAGCTCTGGCGTTGTAACAGTGTCTAAATTTGTGGTTTTGGTATAGATAAACTCCAACAGCTTTTCAAAACTTTCGGCTTGCATGGGTGATTCCAGGGGGATGGTCGTGCTTGTTGATTCTATAAATTTTCCGGTAAATAGCTTTTTGAAATACACGCTCGATACAGCAAGAATATTTTTGTGTACAGGGATCTTCCTCCCCTTTACCTCAAAGGTAACATCACAAAATTTTGGGTCATTTCTGAGATCAAACAGTTCTGCATCCTCTTTTCGCACTGCAATGGGTTTCTCTAAGATTGATGGATAGAGGATGCTATTGTTTATCTCCCAAGAGAATTTCACGCTGAGAGGTTTTTTGAAAAAAGGTTCTATTTTGTTCTAAGAAGTTCGTATTTTCACAGTCAACAATCTGAAGACTGGGATTATTGGTCTGTGTGCGGAGTTGTTTCAAAAAGAGTGGTTTTACTTTGATTCTAAGTTTTTCGTAGCATTGCATATCAATTCTAGTGCATCTTAGCATCTTGGTCAAATCATAATTATTCATGTTTTCAAATGTACGAGTTATAAAACGTTTGTTGTCTTTGGACCTGAACATCTCTTCTATCTTATTTTTTACTTCCTGTATGTATTCTGAATAGGACCCGGTTGCATTTAAGCTTTTTAAAGTTGAGTCATAGAAATCATATGTAATATGCATTTTTATTGTATCTAATGAGAACGACATAAACACTCCTTTTTTGAATAATTATGGCATATCAGACCATTGATTGCAACCTACAAAGTAGGCCTATCAAGTATCATGGTTTAAACATTAACAGCATCGGGTCGGTAGTATTTTCTTACAGTTATCGAGGCATCATGGATCGTTTGACCCTCTGTAATTGACAAAAATTGGTAAATCATTTACATTGAAAAGAAAAGAGAATATGCTGTGAAACGACCGCCTAAATTGCAGGAAGTGCTTGAGTTGGCTCGAAATTGTATCGAAAGAGGTAGGTATATACCGACATTTCATGCCGAGTGTCGACAATTTGAAAGAGATGTCACCTTAGCTGATGCATTGCATGTGATAAAAACGGGTTATAGGGAACTGAAGCACGACCAGTATAAAGAGGAGTGGTGTGCCTGGAATTATGCGATACGAGGCATTTCGCTTCAAAGTGAACCTGTACGAGTCATTATTAGCTTTGATGATGACGACATGTTGATTATCACGGTAATAAATCTTGCTGGGTATAACTAGAGGTGCTTGATGAAGAAAAAAATGATGAGACAGTTTGAATATGATGGGTTAGGGTTTCCTGTATTGCTTTTAAATATTCCTGTTCGTGAGATTAGGGGTGTTGAAGTTCCTGATATCAATTATAACCTCTTGCAGACAAATGTCTTATTGGCATTGTGTCAAAACACATTGCCTCTAACTGGGAATGAAATTCGATTTATTCGGCAGTACTTTGAAATGACGTATCGAGAGTTTGCCAACCACTTTGGCGTCACACATGCCAGTGTCATTCACTGGGAAAAGTCAAAAAATTCATTTGCAAAGGTTGCTCCAACGACTGAATTATGCATCAGATTGTATGTACTGGATACTTTGAAAGCAGATAACAAGCTGTTCAGGAACACTTTTCGGGACTTCAATTATTTGAAATTCCATCAGGAAATCAAAGCGCGCCATCACAAAACTGTTGGAGAGCTCATTACGATAGACTCTGCTGCTTTGAGGCTGTGAAAAATGAGAAACAAAACGACACCAACGACCTTAATGACAACAACGACGTCGTTTTGCTCCATTAACGTCGTTATACCGAAACACATTCAAAAGTTGGTTTCTGAGCAGCGCGAAAGCTCCCGCGGTTGAAGTCATCGCAAATAGGTTCATATTACTAATATAGACCTATTTGCGATGATTCAACCGCGGGAGCTTTGGCGCGCTCAAAAACTAACTTTTGAATGTGTTTCGGTATAAGGTCGTTGGTGTCGTCATCGTCGTTTGTCGTTTTGTTTCTCATTTTTCACAGCCTGGGAGGAATTACTTTGTGAAAAGGCATTGCAGAAATCCATTTTATCACAACAAACCTATGTTATAGGATTTCAAAATGGCTTTGACACTGGTGAAATTCAAGTTGTGCTGTGGAAATAGCAAGTAAGAACTTTCCGTTGTCGGCTGAAACTTATCCCAAAAGATTCTTGGGCCGTTGAGGCGTAACAGCCGTATAATGCCCTTGTATATCCAACGTACTACGGTTTCGGTTAGACGACTCAATCCGGACACTTTGCCCAACTCACCGGCAGGCGTTGGCCCTGCAATAACGAAACGGCAATTTTCTTTTGCTAGCGTTTGGAGTGCAGATGTCACCAAGAGCTCAGAAACTCCATGAGGGGCATTCTTTGTCATCATGACATGAGAAATCAACCATCCTTGATGAGATTCTAGTCTGTGAAGCGTTAAGACACCTAAGATTATTCCACCATTCTCTGCATAAAACCAGCGTTTTCCTTGGCGATGATCGAACATGCCAGGAGTCGAAAAAAATGCTTGTAGGCCGCGCCTTGCCTTCACCCAGGCAACGACAACCTGTTCCATCTGGTTTTCTAACTCACTGTCCTGTCCCAGATATTCTTGGATAGTGACTCCTGCGTGTAAAGCCTGTTTGATTTTATTTCGTAATCGCACTGCTCTTGGTCCTGTCTTATTCACCGGATTATTTGATGGATCTATGATATGTGTTTGTCCGAATTCAATCAGAGATGAAGACAGATTCTCAGCGGCCCAACGTGTGAACTCTTCTGAAACGATTGTGTAGACAACGCCAAGTTTACGCTCTTCGCAGTGGCGTTGAAAAGCTTCCGCTAGCGATGCTTTATCTTGAGGAGCACAGACGGGATCTCCCAGGACAACGGCATTGTTAGCAGCGATGTGATAGCCGATCAGGCCTTCGATATGCGGGATTGAAAAGATGTGTGTTTTGTGAAATAAAATTCCCTCAGAGTTAGTGTCCGCCCATTTTCGTACAAGTTCAATGATTTGATCCTGTGATAATGGTGCGTTCATATGCATGATAGACCTTACAAGCAACCTTATTCTTCTAGGGGTTTCATCCAAGGAAAATAGAGCACGTCGCGAATCGAATGAGAATTAGTCATCAACATCATCAACCTGTCGATGCCGATGCCGATGCCGCCTGTGGGTGGCATCCCTTGGCATATCGCTTCGATGAATTCCTCATCTAGGGGAGAAGCCTCCTCATCGCCTGCTTCGCGGCGGCCGGCCTGCTGCTCGAGAAGCTTGCGCTGTATCTCCGGGTCGTTCAACTCGGTGTAGGCATTGCAGATCTCTTGAGACATGATGTAGCTTTCAAATCGCTCCACAAGGCCTTTTTCCCTGTCAGCAGCGCGGCGATGCGGCTTGCACAAAGGCGTCGTCTCGATCGGATGGTCTGTAATATGGTGCGGCTGGATCAGATGCGGCTCCACCTCCACCTCGAACAGGGCTGCGATCAGCAGTCCGCGGCTCAAACTCTTGAGTTTTTTGGGGTCGATATGGCCGCTAGCCAAGAGCCTGTCATGCATCTCTTTATCGCTGAGGCTGTCGACATCAATCTTGGCATACTTGTGGATACTTTCTTTCATCGTTAACCTGGTCCAGGGCGCCTTCATGTCGACCAGGATGGGTTCGCTCTCTTCCGTTGCACGTATCGGCACCTGCGTCTTCCCATAGATGGCCAATGCGAGCATCTCAAATAGCTTCTCAACAAAACTCATCATGTCATTGTAATCCCAATAAGCGGCATAGGCTTCCAGCATCGTGAACTCGGGATTGTGGGTTCGGTCGATCCCCTCGTTGCGGAAGGAACGCCCGATCTCATAGATCCGATGCATGCCGCCGATGATGAGTTTTTTCAGTGGGATCTCCAAGGAGATGCGCATGAACATTTCCTGGTCGAGGGCGTTGAGCCGTGTGACGAAGGGACGCGCTTCGGCGCCTCCGTAGATGCTCTGGAGGACTGGGGTCTCTACTTCGATGAACTGGGCTTTTTCAAAGTAGTCGCGGATGAGCCTTACGATGCGGCTGCGGAGGCGGAAACGCTGCGAGATCTCTGGATTGGTGATCAGGTCGAGCCATCGTTTGCGGTAGCGCAGTTCTTTGTCAGCCAAGCCGCTGTGTTTATCTGCCAGAGGAAGCAGTGTTTTGCAGAGCAGTGTGACCTTTTTCACAAAGATCGTCAGCTCCCCCTTGTTCGTCTTGAAGATGTTGCCTTCCACCCCGATGATGTCGCCCAGGTCGATTTTCTTTTCGATAAATTTGTAGGGCGTCAGTACCTCTTGCTGGCCTGAGGAGGCTTCTTTTACCGGGTCGGCGGGAAAGTTCGCCACCTGGGTGAGGTCTCGGTTGAACATCAGCTGGATGCGGCCCGTCTCGTCTTGGATGTGGGCGAACGAGTTTTTTCCCATCGAGCGGAATAGGACCAGCCTGCCAGCGACGCAGACCGACTCCGTCGCTCCTGCTGCAGCGTCTTCGCTGTGGCCGATGGTCTCATTGCTGAAGCGGTGGTGCAGCTCCTCAGCGGTATTTGTGGGAGTATACTTATGCGGGTAGGGATCAATTCCCAGAGCGCGTATCTCAGCAAGTTTTCTGGAACGGTTCTGAAATTCTTCGTGAGAATGGTATTCCGGTTTTTTTGTCATGATATTGTGGGGTTGTTATTTTGACGTAGATTCACCCGAGGAGACCTCTTGAGGTGTTTTTGTTCGGCTATATTCGAGGCGGGCGTATGCCTGGACGGTGGTCCAGATGATAGCGATGGAATACACAATCCATGTCAGAACGAAATATTTCGTTTGTGGTTTGGATCCTCTGTAAAGCTTGAACCATCTGAACATGCTGCCAACCTTTCCTAAGCCGACCTCAAGATATACCACAAATGCGACCAAAAGCCAAGCCAATTATAAGAGCTAAAAGATAAAAGCTAAGGGCTAAAAGCTTAGCGGCAATCCAAGAGATGGTTTGAGGATTACAAATTTTTCATTGCAAAATATTTGTACTTTAAGTACAATGATAATCAAAGCACTAGTAAGCGAGACATCAATTGAATCGACCACGAAAACTAGAAGATCTTTTGAAGGTTGTTAAAACATGCATAGCACTTGGGAGATATCGCTCCTGTTTGCATTTAGAGCAAAGAGAAAGTGAAAGATCTATTACTCGCCGAGAAGTTTTGTATGTCCTTGAACATGGATATCATGAAAAAAAAAGAGGACGATTTTGAGGATGGATATCAAGTATGGCATTATGCAATAAGAGGCAAAACAATAGATGAGCGTGATTTGAGAGTCTTTGTGTCCTTCGATGAGGATAGAATGATGGTAATCATAACAGCTTTTGAAATTGGGAAATAATACATATGCAAAGAAAAATTTTAAAGCAATTCATTGATTATGGTTGTGGGTTTCCGGTTGTATTGAGGCATGTCCCTATGATGAAATTTCAAGGGAATTGGATCCCTGATATTAATTACAATGAATTAGAGAAAGCAATATTAATGATGCTATGCTATAAGCCTGTCAAGCTGACAGGAAATGAAATTCGCTTTATACGTATATATTTTGGTATGACTCTACAAGCTTTTGCTATGCGATTTGGTGTTCAACATCCAACTGTAGTTAAGTGGGAAAATTTTAAAGACCTCCCAACAACAATGGCTTTGGGCACGGAAAAGGATATTCGGTTATTTGTAGTTGGGCATCTAGTAAATCAAGGAAAAATCGGTGAACTTTATTCCGTCTTAGAAAAGAGGCCTATTTTATCGAAACCAGTGGAAGAACCCCTTGAACTCGATTTAGAAAGGCTTGCAAGCTAAGGATCTACCAAATTTTAGAGGGAACATGTGTTTTTCTGCTGAAGCCAGCTTCACAGCCGCTGCGGTACTTGGCGTCGTTGGCTGCGTCACACTAAAGCAAGTTAGCTCAAAAAATTATTTGTACTTAGCCCTCATTCCCTTAATGTTTGCTTTACAACAGTTTGCTGAAGGGATTATTTGGCTATTTTTACGTGGAAATCTACAGCAATCAGCTTGGTTTCATGCCGCCCTGTATACCTACTTGATTTTTGCTTTTGCTGTTTGGCCGTTTTGGATTCCTTTGTCTTATCTAAAGATAGAGCCGCAATGGCAGGAACGTACTCTTTTCTTCCCAATTGTAGCTCTGGGAGCTCTATTAGCAGTATTTAACATCATTCAGATTGTGTTGTTTCCTGTGAAGGCTCAGATTGTGTCTCACAGCATCCAATACACCCTCAATATCTCGGCTCAGCCAGATTTTTCCATCACTTCTATGTCGTATATCGCTGCTGTGACGCTGCCTTTCTTCATTTCTAGCATAAAAAATTCCTATATCTATGGCTTTGTGGTCATCGTCAGCATTATTATCGTCGAGTATCTATATGCCTACGCCTTTGCATCGGTTTGGTGCTTTTTTGCAGCCATATTCAGCATTATCGTCTACAAAGGAATCAAAGACCTGAAAAAAGCTAAAAGCTAAAAGCTTCCGATTTATTCAACAACGCCATTTCCAACCCATGAAATCACTTCTCGAGGAAATTTCAGGTCGAACTCATTGATGATGTCGCTCAAATATTTTTTTGTTTTATTGTCGATATTGGGGTTTTGTATGATAGCGATCGTGATTTTTTCCAGCAGCATCTCTTTTGCATTTGAATCCTCTATCAGCCATAATGATAGAACATGGAACACTTCAATGCTCGAGGCAAAGTCAAGGTTTGCTAGAACAGATTTCTTGCCTTGATAGATATAGTCTAAGAGGGCTTCCATTGCCTTATCAGAGACCTCGTCATAGATCAATTCCTTATTTTCTTTGAAATTCTCGAGGGCGGCAAAGGTCGGAAAGCGTTTGAGGACGGATTTATGAACGAAAAATTCCTTTCCATTGCAAATGATTTTAAAATCGGAACGGTCATCTCCAATCGAGAAGGGTTTATATGAGTGTTGATCAAAGAATACGCTGAGGGGTTGACTGATTTCTTTATCCCCACCCTTTTCAACAAAGCTAAGAATGTCTTGATGGAGACCTTGCGGGTCAATAATTCCATCAAACTGCTTTAAATCTGCTGCGTTTTTGTGTGTCAATGAAATCCGTTTGATATCGGATTTTCCACCGAGCATTTTTTTGACAAGATTCCATTTCTCTAGTGGGACAGTCCAGATAAAATCAACCTTGCCAAATACCCGAGTCATAAAATCAAGATAGAGCTGATGATCGGGGAGGTTGTCCCAATCCCAACACATGTCTTTGAATAGAGTATGGTGCTTGTTGAGATTTGTTTTGACGTACGATTGCACGAGCCAGGAAGATGTCTCCGGCCGCTTAGCAAGCTCTAGGATTAGTGGAGTGGTTTCGATGTTGCTCTTGTCTAAACATAAGCTCAATAGCTTTTCATCATAAAGTTTCAACTGTTCTGCAAAGGCTTTAGGGTGGAGCTTTAAGGCACTGATGAGATCGTGGCATATCTTAGGCACATCATTTTCTGATGCCGTTTTGTCATTGATCCGATCAAACCTGTTTTTCACGATAGCTTTGACGAACTTCTCCACCTCTTCTCCATCAAAGCACAAGGTCCGTATGATCTCATGTGGAATATAGTACTTGATACGAGTAAGCCACTTTCCTTTCCCTACGGGGACCTCATCCACACCATAAAACCAACGCAGATTGTCCATCTTATCATAAAAGCAATGTTTAAGAATAATTTTTCTGCTTTCCTCCCCATACTTGTCTGAAGACAAGAAGTAGTGTAAAGCTGCTAGAGCTCCTGCGCCGCGATTCTCCGAAGTTTCTTCCTGTGCCAATTCATAAAGGTTTACGAGTCCAGGTAAAACACCCTCTTTTATTGTTCCAAAGAATGCATTAGCGACGAGATCTTTTATTTGCTCATCTTCCAGCATGCGAATCAAGACTCCACCCGGATTCCTATGTATGGGTTTCCTACCACGACGGATACTCCATTCAGGATGGCAAGCTATTTGAGTCATGTTTTCTTCGAGATCTCCCTCATCAAATAATATTTTTTCCCCAAAGTGAATCGACAATGACTCTCTGGGAATCCACGTCTTAAAGGCATCTATGAGGATCTCTTTTCGGTTTTTCAGCTGGCTAAAGCAACTCCAAAGGGCCGGATTTTTCAACAATGCCATTAAAGGATTACGATGGAATACGATATAGTTTCGGATCACCTGAGGATGGCGCAAGGCCCACGACTGAAACTGGAAATCATCCCAATACATTTTATTCAAATGGACTGCAGAGTCATTTGTCTGATTGTCTTTACTTACCTTAAATGGAAGTGCATCAAGGGAATAATCTTCACAAAACCGGCTGAAATGTTGATCGAATTGCTTGTCACACTGATCTTGTGGAATAGCTGAGATCCACTTTTCGATCTGTTCGATACCAGTTAAGTACTTTTTGTTCAACCATGGAGATAATTTATCTAAGCTAATCTGATAGTTTTTTAAAAAGAGGACGTTTTTTCTGAGATCTACAGCTAAGCTATCATAAGCGAGAAAATTTATGTACTCTGTAAAAGGGATGTACGCTTTATAATCAAAATCTGAGAAAGTTTTTTTCAGGTTCTCCAGTTCCGATTTATCTCGCAGATAAAATTCCCATATATTAACTATATTCTCTGCTTTAGGCACATCTTTCACGAGTTGTTGTTGAAAGTTTGGGTCTCTTTTGAGTCCTTCAGGCAGTGCGTATAATGAGGTTAGATCGTTATTAGCTTTCGCGATGATAGCGGCACGTTCAGATTCATTTATATTAGGCTGAGTGATCACTTGCTGATTGGGAATTAGATTTTTTTTCTTTGATAGGATTTCCTCATAGATATATTTGACTTGATAGCCTGAAGTGAGTTCGAGCCAACGTTTGGAAATTTTATATGACCTGTTAGGGGAGAAGGAAAACAATGCCAAGATGAGATGGAAGAAGGCAGTTAAACGGTTCATTTGCGAGTCAAGAACACCAAAGCCAACCCGTTGCCAGGTGACACCAGCAAAGGCTTTCGTTTTTCCTTCCAGATCAATCTTTGTGAAGGTGTTTGTAAATTCAGTGTAACTCGTTTTAGAATCAAAATAAATTCTGCGAACCATATAACCTTAAAATTTAAAATTAAAGTTAATTATAACACAAATTATCAATTTAGATCAACTCTCAAATTGGATTTACTTGACTTTATTGTGAGCCTGCCGGCGGGCTCCGTGGTAAAAAACGCTGCTAAACTTTCATCTTTCAGCTTTCATCTTTCAGCTTTTCGAAAGGGGAAGGCGTCGCGGAGGCTTTTTAATTTCTGCTTCGCCGCCATCGATGACCGCTCCGACGAGGTCGTAGTCGGCGACATCGGTGATCTCTACGGAATAGATCTGCCCAAAGGCTTTGACTTTGCGGCCGTCGTTGATGATGACTTGGCCATCGATCTCAGGGCATTGTCCATGATGCCTGCCGCGCATCAGCAGGTTTGACTCGGGATGATACCCTTCAACCACAACAGGGAGCACTTTTCCTATCATCGTCTTGTTGCGACTTTTCACGATCTTCTTCTGCACTTGCATCAGCCTGGTGTATCGTTTTTCTTTGATCACATCCGGGATCTGATCCGGCAGGTCATAGGCAGGGGAGCCCGGCTCGCGCGAGTACTTGAAGATCCCAATATTATCTAAGGGGTATTCCTGGACGAATTGCACTAGCTCCTCGAACTGCTCTTCGGTCTCGCCCGGGAATCCGACGATCAAACTTGTTCTGACCACGATGTCGGGGACCTCGCGGCGCAGCGTCGTGATGATCCGGATGATATCTTCTTTTGAGGTAGCGCGGCGCATCGACTTCAAGATGGTGTTGTTGACATGCTGGATGGGCATGTCGAGGTAGGGACAGATCCTCTTGTCTTGCTTGATGAGGGCGATCATCTCATCGGTGATTTCGTCAGGATACAAGTACAGGAGGCGCAGCCAGAATTTCTTATCGACCTCCAGCATAGACCGGAGCAGGTCGATCAGGCCCTGGGTGCGTTTGAAACCGATATCTTTGCCGTAGTCTCCAAGGTCTTGGGCGATCAGGATGATCTCATGGACACCTTGGTTCAGGAATAGATTGAACTCTTTCAAGATCTGTTCTTTGGATTTGCTTTTCAGCGGCCCTTTGATAGTCGGGATGACGCAATAAGCGCACTTTTTGCGGCACCCTTCGGCGATTTTGAGGTAGGCGTAGTGCTTTGGCGTCGACAGCTGGCGAGGGATCTCACCCGCTTCCAAAAAGCTCCTCGCGGTGGTGATCTCTTGCCCTTTTTCTGTCGATTGGACAGCTTGCAAGATGCCCTCAACGTCGCCTGAACCCAACAAGTAGTCGATCCCGGCGAAACGCTTTTTCATCTCGTCGCTATGGGTTTGGACCATGCAGCCGGTGACAATGAGTTTGGCTGTCTTTTTCCTGTTGGACAGGGTCTCTTGGATAGTGTCCATGGACTCTTTTCTGGATGCCTCAAGGAAGCCGCATGTGTTGATGACCAAATAGTCAGCATCTTCGAGTTCGGGGGCCACCTCATAGCCGGCTTTGAGCAAGATCCCAAGCATCACCTCGCTGTCGACGAGGTTGCGCGGGCAGCCCAAGCTGATGAAATGGATCTTATTGCCCGAATGGGAAAAAGTCATGTTTGTTGAGCGCATCATTTATTTAGCCTTTTTACTGATGAAGATGATGGTGGTGGTGGAATTGGTGATGCTGATAGGGTCTTTGCAACATGACGGCGCTGCAAAAAATCACTCCAATCATGATCAAATAATACGATGTAGGAACAGGGGCAGTGCTAAAGAAAATTGAGCCGATTAACGCGACGGTGCCTAACAAGAGCAGGACTCTGAAAATCTCTCTTGTGACATTCCTAACTCTACCCTCAGTCTCTCCCTGCTCTAATTGAGGCTGGTGGTATTGATTTTGTGGAATGTTATAAATGTCATCATTACCTAATGGATTGGCCATACAAAGCTCCTTGTTTATAGTTTAGTGAGAATTTTATCGTGGATATCCTTAAATATCAAGAACATTTTCTTCGGCCTTCTACATGGAAATAACAAAAGTTTACAGGATATGCAGGC
>Ga0207122_1054_pt1 | contig 19059 bp, 14 predicted proteins | sample Alteio_BWMinHeat_38_FD_153504 | JGI IMG/M metagenome (GOLD analysis project Ga0207122, IMG submission 153504) | Enriched cells from forest soil in Barre Woods Harvard Forest LTER site, Petersham, Massachusetts, United States -... | ecosystem: Environmental > Terrestrial > Soil > Temperate forest >... | reverse complement strand
TGTGTTCCTCCGTTATTGCTCAGATGAATCATTCCATCCAGCACTTGAACATAGAGGCCAGGGGCTAGTCCGTTTGATCCAGCAGATAATCCAGGAGCGGCTTGAGCAAGAAGAGGGAAGGGTGCTGCATCGCTTACCGACACACGCTCCGCAGGCTCATTGTTTTTGAGAAATGTCTGAAGCTTGTCGGACGATGCTGCGGTTGCAAAATGGGCAGAGCTATAGGCAGCGAGAGCAGGCTGCTCGTCAGGAATATATTCAGCAATAAAAATGGTTCCGCGAATACCAATGGTTGCTGTCGGCGTATTCAGACCAAAGCGTTCTTTGCTGCGCTTGCCAAGCTGCCCTGTAACGGCGCGTAATCCGCCTTTAACCAACTTGAAGAAGGCACTGTCGCTTTCTGGTTTTTCCTCATTAAAAGAAAAGCTCTCTATCTTGAATTGCGAATTGGGCCGTAAGGTAATTTCGCTGTTATCCACAAACTTAATACGGGCATACGTATTCTTTTCGCTTACCAGCGTATCGCCTTGCTCAACAGAGGATTTCTGTGCCAGGATTTTTACGGTACCGTCCAGTTTCTTGGCAAGTAATGGGCCACTCAGGTTAATAATGGTACCCACTGCTTGAGCTGCCCAGGCAGGCATCCATGCGAACACCAGCAGCAACACACTAGTTGCAATACATTTTTTTAGCGACATCATCTTTTTTCGCTCCAGTGTCGTTGGTTCCAGTAGTATCTTTCTTTGCATCCTTTTTAGGGTCGGATGCTTTGCCGTTATCTGCGGTTCCAGTAGTTGTTGAAGTTAGTTGCGCCACTGAACTGGTGGTGGAATTTATTGCAGCTACGTTTGAGTTAAGCGCCTGAGTGACTGGCGATGTGGGTTCGTTCGTTTGTGCTTGTAAAGGCAGCACAACACTACACCCAGGAAGTGTAGGTATTGATGTACATTGGCTGAGTGTTGGCAAGACTACGCTACATCCTGCAAGTGTAGGTGTTGCTGTACATTGACTTAAGGTTGGCAGCACTGAGTCACAGCCAGAAAGAGATGGGGTAGCAATACATTGATTCAGTGGGGGGGCATTCAGATGGGAGTGTTGCGTGACATTACCGTTAACACTACCGCCGATAGTGATAGCATCTCCCGCCTTGAGCAGAATGTTTCCAGTGCTTGCAACAGCAATACCCGCTGCGTTATTGGGTGCAATAGCGCCGTTAATGGTCAATTTATCATTAGTGCTACCTGTGACACCCGCTTCCAGGGTAATGGCTCCTGCCGATGAACTGAGAACAGATCCATCCACGGTCAATGCACTAGCAGACTTAAGATGGATATTGCCAGCATAGGTCGATACTGTTTTGCCTGAAGCAACGTTGAGTATTCCACTACTATTTTCTATCGAAATGTTGCCATTACCTCCAGATGCGCTTTGCATGACGTCTTGAACAGTTAATGCGCCTGTATTCTTAATATTAATATCGGTATTAGCACCGGAATTAGTGGCAGTTAGCGAACCGATTTGTGTTGCTAGCGCAGTACCCTGGCCAATACCATTACTGGCTGTTGCGGTTAAGCTGGAGCCGGTAATACTGCCGCTACTCTGAGAAATAGAGCCGCCATTAGCGGTGAGTGTAACGCTGCCTGTGCCTGCATTAATGGGCGCTGCCAGACTGATGTTGCCTATATTATTATCGGTGGGCAGTGTAGTTTTAATGCTTTTAAAACGAGAGGTTGAAGTATCACTTAATGCGGTGCTGCTGTCTGTGATACCGGCTTCCAACGTAATATTTCCACCCGACACGCTAAGTACGGAGCCATCCACTATCAGTGAGTTGTCAGTCTTAAGGTGGATATCGCCGCCGTAGGTAGATACTGTTTTTCCCGAAGCAATAGTCAATGCTCCGCCCTTATTAGCAATCGCAATACCGCCAAGACTTCCTGAAGCACTTTGCGTGACATCTTGAACAGTTAATGCGCCTGCATTTTTAATAGTGATATCTGTGTTAGCACCGGAATTAGTCGCTGTTAGCGAGCCGACTTGTGTTATCAGCGGAGCGCTATTAGTGCCAATGCCATTGCTTGCGGTCGCGCTCAGGCTGGAGCCGGTGATGCTGCCGCTACTCTGAGAAATAGCACCACCGTTAGCAGTGAGTGTAACGCTGCCTGTACCTGCATTAATGGGAGCTGCCAAACTGATATCACCGGTATTTGTAGTGAGTGACACATTACCGTTACTGGTAGAAACTCCACTCAAACTATAGTTCTCACCACTCATTGTTGTAACGTTGAGTCCGGTTGTATTCACGAAGTTGAGGTTGTTTCCTGTAATGCCTGCAAAATGGGTAACGGTGTTATTCAGGTTTAGATCGACAGTACCTACTGCGCCGACAAGCAGGTCTTGTACCGTGATAGGTCCTCCTTGTGTGATATTACCGCCGCTCAGTAAACCGATCCGTGTAGTGACACCATTCTTGATATCAGTGACTGTGTTGCTGTTTGAGTTAGTGATGCCTGCTACATACATATCTCCGGCTGTATCCGTACCTATGCCGATAGTGGGGGCTGCAATCTGGTAAAGGTTAGTGACATTCAGGCATGGAGCGGAGGAGCATGTATTCGAGCCGATGGTAATAGTGCGGCCCGCAGTGGTTGGATGAATGCCCACAATCGCAGCGGTGACGGAGTTGTTGAGTGCCAGCGTATCTGCTTGCAGCAATCCCCTAGCCGTACCGGCATTAATGGGTTGACTGATGGTCAGTGTTTTTCCAGCATCTGTAGCAAGCTGAACATCTTGGTTATTGGTGGTAATACCGCTCACTCCAAGAAGGGGGCCGGTAACATTCATGTCAGTGGAATTATAAAGAGTTAGTGAGCCTGCTCCGGCGTTGCCTGGATTAAGATCAGCTGCGAGCTTACCAATGGTGTTGCCAGCGTTTGTTAAAATTACTGGCCCAGGGGTTTGCAGTATCAACCCACCGCCATTGGCATTGATGACATTACCGAGTGTCTGATTAATACCCTGTGCTGAATCCGATATGAGCTTGATATTCGCAATGGAAGGAATGGTTAGGCCCCCCACACCATCCACAGTACTAATAGTTAGCTGATTGGATGAGCGATACTGGAAATCACCTTTTGTACTCCCGCCGGAAATCACACCTGTTGAATTGGCTTCTGTAAGCGTTACAGAACTACCTTTTACGGTAACTCCAGAAATTCCATCAATCGTGGCATTGGCCTGTTGCGTGATCGTGTTAGCCGAGGTGAGGTTCAGCGCTGTAGAAATATGCTCTAGTGCTCCCCCAGGTGCTGAATTAAGCGCAGATTGAATATCGATTGCACCACTGTTGGCATTCCCAATACGCAATGTATTTGCGCTAATGTTGTTGAGTTCAGCACCGGATAACTCAAGCGTGCCTGGCGTTGCATCAATGGTATAGGGTGTTCCAACATGAATTGCCGTTGAAGCAAGTGGTGTAAGGCTGACAATACTGTTGCCTGCATTAATCTTGCCAAACAGTGACATTTTGTCTGCTTGCAAAGTCACTGTTCCGCCACCGCTGTCGATTAGCCCGTTGGAAGGTGTTCCGATTGTGGCATCGCTGCCAGAAGAACTAATCGAAATATTTCCGCCTGTACCCGATGTTGGAGGCTTTGTGCTTATCGCCTGAAGCACAATGCTACCGGAAGCATTGACGGTGACTTGTCCTCCTTCTGTAGTCAGTTTACCGGCATAAATGTTTGCAGCCTGAGGAGAGGAACCTGTTCCGGTTTGAAGCGTTATGGTACCTGTCCCTTGAGTTTTAAATTCAAGGTTCGAAGAATCGCTGCTGCCAACCAAGTTAATGCCTGTTAATGCAGTGCCATCTGTTGATGCATTCCGAGTTCGCATGGTCAAATTGGCATTCATCGGCAACTTAACCAGATTGGAGAATGTACCGGCTGCATTGATGTAATCGGTAGCTTCTAATACGATATTGGTTCCAGGGGTCATCCCTTCCAATTCGGATTGGAAAATCTTTGATACGCCCTGTTGAGTAAGGTCTTTATCTGCAAAGTTAACCGTGCCGGGAGTGGATGATCCCTTAAAGATTCCAGTTCCATCGGGCGTGCTTGCACCGTCTCCGGTGCCACCTACAAGCGTAATTGCGGCAGGATCAAGAAGCAGCGTTCCGCCTTTACCTGCGGGTGCACTGACATCCACCTTGGCGTGATAATCCAGGCTTTGTTTGCCAGAGGTTTCAACGAAACCGCCCGAACCGCTTGTTGCTCCACCACGTGCAGAGATCGTGCCATAAACACGTGTTATTTCATCCGACCATACGATGGCTTTTCCGCCATCGCCGCTTTGGATTGCATCCGCTTTGATGAGTGCATGTGGATCGATATAGGTACGCTTGGCATTCTGTATATTTGGATTCTCACCATGGTAATCCCCGCCAATTAATACTGTACCGCCTCCTGTTTGCCCACTTGCATCCACCGTGGCACTACCAGCAAGCCCTACACGATCGCCAAGAATGTGAATGTCTCCACCCTTGCCTACGCCTGTTGCGGTTGTTAGACTGCCATCATCAAGAATCGTATCTTTGCTGGCTTTAAATACAATTTTGCCGTTTTCACCCACAACGGCGCTATTCGCATTCACAATACCGCGCTGTTTGATCAGTGCGCCATAAATGCCTGTTTGCCCGCTTTGCGCAATAATTTGTCCTAGATTGATAGCCGTGTCTTCTGGCGCACTCACCACCACATGTAAATCGGGATTTCTTGAATCTACCAGTTGTACACTATGCCCAGCGGCTAGCAGAACTTCTCCTTTAGGCGAAGTGATAATGCCGCTATTCTCAACATTTGGCGCAATCAGGTACACCTGCCCGTGTTCTGGTGTGGTAATGGCTCCTTGGTTCTGTATGTTGCCCGCTTTATCCGTGGCGTTAAAATTAAGCTTGCCCGCCAGAAAATCTTCATTCTTCAGATTCAGGGTAGAGACCACCAAGCCATTAACATTCACCTGTGACCCTTGCCCAAATAGAATGCCGTTTGGGTTGATCAGGAATACTCGTCCATTAGATTGCAATGCACCTAGAATTTGCGAAGGGTTTTGACCCGTAATGCGATTCAAGACACTACTGGAAGCGTTCTGCTGAATGAAGCGTGTGGTCTCCCCAGCATTAATGGAAAAATCCTTCCAGTTGATAATAGCGCCAGGGGAGTTTGTGATCGACAGAAGCTTACCCTGATTGGAGATACTCACCTGACCATTTACAATCTGCGGGTCTACCGGATTCGCCCAAGCTGCGTGAGGATCAAAACATCCGGCAATCAGCAACGGCAATAGCTTGCGACGCAAGTTTCCACGTTTCCTGGTATTGAAGGAATGACGTGTATTGTCGTTTTTTTTCATGTTCTCGCTCCTGCTCCGCCAGTAGAAACACGATCCAAAGTCACTCTGACTTTTCACTTGGTACATCTACTCAATTACTTAATACGACAGTCCCAATTTAAAATGTAACCGATCGCTGCCTTTATCTCGAGTTCCACCTGCATCGACGACTCGTCCATAATCAATCTGTAAGATTAAAGATTTGCTCATTGTTAACCGCAGGCCAAATCCCACGCTGCCAATCGAAGTACGGGTCTGTTCGCCAGGGAGCGGATTGTTACGAAACGTACGTGCATTGTCGTAAAAGCCCAGCAACTGGCATTGTGTTGCCACCTTCTGCATGTTGGAACACAGATTGGGTGTATAGATTTCTGCAGTGGTCTGGTAGCCTTTATCATCCGCAATTTCGCGCTCTGCGAAACCACGTACCGAGCTTGCTCCACCAACACCGAACTGTTCACCTGGAACCAGGCTGTCTCGCGTATATTGCCCGTTAAGAGCCAGTCGCATTTGCCAGTTGTTGGGCAAAGCCCTGCTGTAATTTGCGGCATACCGTAGCAAACGGTAGGTTGGTGATGCGCCAGCACGAACCTGATTAAAATCAACCTCGTTTCCGCGATCTCCTCCTGGCACATTCTGCATGGCTGTTAATGAAAACCCTGTTTCACTCGTTGCCAGAGACCACGTGCCGACATAACTCACACTGATGGGATGTACTGTTACATCGTTACCCAACTGGGTGCCCTGTGTTTGCACATCGTTTTGATACGCCTTGTAATCCAAACCATAAATCAGCTTCGATTCGTAATTCCCAACACGCTGAAGATTCTGGTTGTAACGACTCCCTAAAGTAGAGCCTCGGCCACTGACTTGCAGATTAACCAGGCCAGCAGCTACCGAACCGGCATCGACATCCGAATGGCTGGCAAAAAAATCAACGGAATCGCCTTGTGCATATAAGGGAATGTGATAGCCAAAACCGTAGATACTGACTTGCTCAGGTTTTTCGAGAGAGGTGGTGTACTGCAAGCTCATGACGTGATCGAGATTCGCCACGTTGGCGTGCTGGTACAACATGGTGAGACGGGAGTTGCCCGTGCTATCAGTCCCGGTATTATCTAAACTGCCAAAAATCTTCCATGGTTTTTCGTCGTTGATCTTTAAGACAGCATCGATCTCACCGTCCTTATCGCTGTTTTGCAAATGCAAGCTAGTTTTTTTCGATGGATTTTCGTTTGCCATGCGAAGACTGGTAGATGTCTTCTCAATATTAGGTGTTTCGCCTTCGCGCAAGTGGGGCAGGCTGTGACGAATATTTGCTTCATCGAAAAACTGATTGCCTTCGATCTTAATTTTGCCAAGTCGGGTTTCAACCACCTGAAAGTGAACTACACCCTGATTCAACTCTTGTTCCGGCAATGCAACTTGTACAACATTAAAGCCGAGCCGATGATAAGCACCTTCCAGCGTTTCCAATGCCCGCTGCACATCACCAAAGTCGCGCTCTTTTCCGGTGAAGGGAGCAAGAATTTTGTCTATTTCTTGAGGGGGCAACAAGGTGTTGCCTTCCACCTTAAACTGGGTAATTTCAAAGTGGCCGATGCCATTGTCTGTATGTTCTGCAGCTCCGGCGGAAAAGGCCAGAGAGGCAAGTACGGCGCTTACTATCAAACGCAATACGGTAAGTCGCTGTAATTTAAAGGGGGGCGTTTTCTTATCAGCCTCAAAAAAGAGGCGTGCTCTCCTCGCGTGGGAGAGTGGGGGGGGATTGATGATGCCACTTATCATTTTCATCATGCACATGCCCAAACGGATTTACATTGATGGAACTATTAACGTAAGGGAATGGGGGAAATTGGATGTAAAAGCTGAAAATCTTTGGTGGGGGAGGTTATGAGTGACCTTGATTTGGTTTTTGTTGTTTGATTTTATTCGCTATTTTCGTGAGAGGGTAGACGTGGTTGTGATGGTCTCTCTGCTAATGTTCAATTGAGAAAAATCTTGCTTATTGAATACTGATATCAATTATTTCAACACACCTCACCATATATAGGCATAATTATTTATCTGGACACCCTACTTATTTATTACGTTTATGGTTATACAAAATGGATAGACTTTTAACAATTATTAGTCTGGCTCTGGCAGTTGGCAGCCTCGTACCATCTTTAACTGAAAAAACAACAAATACACCTATAACTATTATGGGAACAACAGCTTCTGTTATCCTTCTTTTGATAATACTCACTCACTTTTGGTCAATATTTATCCGCAAACGTAACATAGATAAAATGAAAAAAGATATAAATCGAATGTTCTCAAACAATCACCCAATGAGCTTTGAACAGGTATATGCCTATCTAAACTACCCGGACTATGATACTGCATCAACTGCCATAGTTGAATTACTAAATTCAGGCTCAATACACCAAAAACCTATTGATGTTTTATCTCCATCAGGGTCAAAATATGTTGTTAGAGTTTACAACTCTATAAATTTTCCAATTCCATGAAAATGTTTCATTGGTTCCACTGAATTCTAGATAATATAAATTTCAGAACAGCGTAGGCCGTTTCGGACTCCTATATACCCCGTAGCAGTCGTGGTGCGTAATAACCAACGAGCATTACGACGGATTCAAACACATTCGGTGCAATGCGCTACGCTTATTGCACCCTACGATTTCTAAGTCACAATAGCATTACTGAATTGATTAAAAAGGATTATGCAATGGCCTCAAAAGAATGGCGAGATTTAGAGCTACTTGTACGAAAAATAGAATCGGTTCTTCTACCAGAAGGCGCGATAATTAAATCGCCCGATCACATATTTGATAAAGTCGGTAAAGAAAACCGTGAAGTTGATGTTTCAATTCAAATGAAAGTTGGATCTTCGGATATTCTAATTCTAATAGAATGCCGCAATCGAAATAAGGCTCAAGATGTGAGATGGATAGAAGAAATATATTTAAAACATAAAGATCTAGGTGGTTCTAAATCAATCGCAGTATCGTTAAATTCATTTTCTGAGCAGGCTATTCGAAAAGCAGATTTTTATAACGTTGAACTTAGGACTTTTGACGAAATTACAGATGAAATAATATCTAATTGGAATAAAAATTTAAAAATTAAAATTTCAAGCATAAAATACCAACTGCTTGAAGTCACACATTACTATAAAGGAATTTATAGTGAAATTACAACAAATATTGATCATGTAAAATGGAATGAAGATCCATTTACCACAACCCTATTCTATTTTTAAGAAACCCCATATACAATCGAAGGTATTATTGATTTCAAAATAATAGAACAGTGGATTAAAGATAATCCAGGTCAAGAAAATCTCAGATATGACATTAGCTTTAAGGAGATGGCATGGATGAACACCAATATTGGCCTCATTGAATTGGAGTCAATTTCAATAATATTTAATGTGGCTGAAGAAGAAGAGATATTAACCACAAATAATATAATAAAATATAGAGATGTAATCTCAAGTAGTAGTTATAATTTTGCTGAGTATGATATCAAAAAATATAACAATAAAAATTTAGAAATGTTTGTTACGTCAAAAGATGAAAATAATACGGATATAATTGAAAATGCCCAACAAGGCATTCAACCGGACACCCAACCGGCGTAGCTGGTCGGGTTCCCTCCGCTAATGCTCCGGTGCCTATTAATTTCTACAAGGGCTTCCCAATTTATTCAAGAGTTGTGTATAAAATTTAGTGTTTTGTCATAAAGTGCCTTTAATGTTCGAGCATGCGGCTTATAAGATGAACGACAGACTGCGTGACTACAAACGGTTTTATTGGGCTTATGCCCGAACCCTGATAAAAGACGCGATGTGAAAGTCCTCATTCGTTAGGCGGCATTGACAACTGCCATAGAATTAATCAGGCTCTCTTGCACAACGGTCTAACCGTCACCTTATCAAGGCGTGCAGACTACAAGGAAATTGAGAAATCGTTAAGATCTGATAGTCCAATCTATTTGCACCAGGCTGCTAGATTAAAATTTTCTCCTTTACTCAGCATTGCCCAAAGAATACGAGCATTCTTGGCTGCTATCGCTACCAAGTTTGTTTCCCTTGAGACTACTTAGTGGAATCATTGCTTACTGTTTTATGTCGAAGAAGCCAAAGATTCAATTATTTACCAAGGATTTAACCTAAAATCCTTATCCCGAACTCAGGTTGTAGTCCGCAAGACTCGGTTCAGGCTGCTGGTTAGGCTTTACCCGGCGCTCTGTCGCAAGCTACTCATCAACGCTTCTCGAACTACCTATGCCCAACTTCAGCAGTTTCGCGCTGCTGCGTAACATCAGTTAAAAAATCGACGAAGCGCTTTGCCGCATAGGGCAACATATCAAATTGTTTTGCGTAGATGTAAAGATCGCGCGTCGCCCAGTTATCCGTCAAGGAAATGGCATGCACCAGATTCAGGTGTGGCATTTGATTGAGTACGCCTTTGGGCATAATGCCAATTCCTAATCTGGACTCAATCATCCGGCAGAGCGCACTTAAACTTGCTACTTTGATTCTTTGCTTTAATATCAGGCCAGATGCTCTCGCGGCATTTTCAAGCAATCCTTGAATCATGCTGCTTCCATGCAGGCCAACCTGTTCATACTCAAGTGTCTCTTCGTAGCAAATGGTTTTTTTCTTGGATAGCGGATGGCCTTTTGGCACGACTACAACGAACTGCTCCACGCGATAAGGAAGGCGTTGCAGGTCATGAGTACTATCGGTTGTATCGCAAATGCCCAAGTCGGCCAATCCATTGCGAACGGCAGGAATCACTTCGCGGCTCGTTACTTCAGACAAATCAATCGAAATTTCCTGGTTCGTTTGCGCAAAGCCAGCAATTTCGCCAGCAAGAAATTGCTCAACCGCAGATGCGCTGGTATAAACATGCACGTAGCCGCGCACGCCCTTGGCGAATTCATTCAAGTCCACACGTAAATGTTCCATGTCCAATAGAACGGCGCGAGCGTGCCGCAAAAGACAGTCTCCGGCGGCGGTAGGTTGCACGCCACGCGCATGGCGTGTTAGCAATGGCGCCTGTGCGGCGTCTTCCAGTTCCTTAATACGCTTGCTGACCGCAGAAACGGTAAATTGCCCTTGTTTGGCGGCTGCGCCGAGACTGCCGGTTTGACAAACGAGAACAAACAAATCGAGCGTAGCCAGATCAATACGACGGATAAAACTGCGCCGAGGGGCAAGTTCATTCATAAAACAGTCTGAAAGCGAGTGAGACTTGGTTTTTATGTGGAATGAATGGTTTTGTCAAGTGCCACCTAGCCATTCAGTTACATAACCTTTCAGGCATTAAGCCTTCTGTTTTAGGAAAGGCTGGCTGGAATTAATGCCACTAGTGAGGGCAAAAATGCGGTGATAGCATCGACCGTTCCTTCACCATTTCATTGCCGGAGCCATATCGTGCAGCTTACTCATGAACATATCGCCAAAGTCGCGCAGGCCTTAGTGGACGTTGATGCAATCAAAGTGTCTACTCAGCAGCCCTTTATCTATACATCTGGATGGGCTAGTCCTGTTTATTTAGATATATGTCAGCTGATGTCTGTACCCATTCAGAGAAGTGAGGTGATGCATACAACGATGCAATTTTTGGCGGGCATTATCAGCGATTCCGGAATTAACGCAATTGTCGGGGCTGAAAGTTCGGGCATTGCTTTTGCCGCCTGGATTGCAGATCGAGCAAACCTTCCTATGCTCTATTTACGTAAGCGGCCAATTGGCTGGGGAGTTGATGCGCAAATTGAAGGGAAACTGCCGCAGAATCCAAAAATACTATTGGTTGACGATGTCACGACAGACGGTCGTTCAAAGGTAGGAGCAGCTCTAGCCTTACGCAAAGCCAGGGCGACGATACATGACATTTTTGTGTTGGTAAATTTCGATATTTATCAGCACACCACAAAAAAGTTTGAAGAGAATCATTTGAAATTACATGCCTTAATAACTTGGCCGAAGTTGTACCAGGTCCTTGCATCGACAGCGCAGTTACCACCGTTACAAAAGAAATCTATAGAGGATTTTAACGATTCTCCAATAACCTGGTCCTTGAAGCATGGCGGGGTGGGAGCATGAATTTATCCAAACAGCGAGCATTATCAATATTTGCGGATGTTGCTGCTGCAACGTGCGATGGTATTGGCGTTACCCGGGAAAGTTTCGGTATCGGTGAAGAAAAAGCCATACAAGTTTTAGAGAGGCATGTGATGCTCTTGGGGTTGTGCAGCACGCGAGATGCATTACAAAATCTCTGGATCACGCTGGATAATAACGTTTCTGATGAACCGTATATCATCATCGGCTCCCATGTTGATTCAGTTCCGCTTGGGGGAAATTTCGATGGATTGGCCGGAGTGGTTGCCGGCATGTTGGTGCTGCTCAACATAAAAGAGCGCGCCTTATTAACGAAGGTTCCAGTAAAGGTACTTGCCCTGCGTGGTGAAGAAAGCGCATGGTATGGCAAAGCTTATATCGGTTCATCAGCCTTGCTCGGCAAACTGGATGTCAGAGAACTGGCCAACCTTCATCGTTCGGGGCAAGGCAGCTTATCAGAAGCCATGCTCACCACTGGTGTAGATTTGTCCATTATCCAGGCAGGCAAAGCTTTTATCGATATGAAGAACGTTCTGGCATTTCTTGAGCTGCATATCGAGCAAGGGCCTGTTATGGTCGCACGTCAATGGCCGATTGCCGTAGTCACTGGTATTCGTGGAAATATTCGTCACAATCTTATTCGTTGCATTGGTGAAACCGGGCATTCTGGCGCGGTTCCAAGATGGCTTCGAAAGGATGCCATGCTTGCCGTTGCGGAATTGCTATCTCGCATGGATGAGCACTGGCGCGTCCTACTTCAAATGGGTATGGATTTGGTCATGACGGCGGGTATATGTACAACCACACCAAGCTCACATGCGGTGTCGGTTATTCCTGGGGAGGTGCAATTTAGTTTTGAGGTGCGGAGCCAAGATGCCGATACGCTTGAGCGATTTTATACTTTGATGCAAGAGGAGTGCGAATCCATCGGACGTGCTAGACAAGTGATATTTGAGTTCGATCGGAAAATTGCGACAGCTGCGGCGTCAATGGCGCCAGAGTGGATCGCTAGATTCAAGCAGAGTGCAGCAGCCAGAGGCGGTGTTAAGCTCGAATCGATACCCAGCGGTGCAGGGCATGACGCAGCAGTATTTGCGAATGCGGGCATTCCATCCGCAATGATTTTTGTGCGCAACGAAAATGGTTCACACAATCCTAAGGAAGCGATGGATATGGATGATTTTTTAATTGGCGTCACGTTATTGGCTGATGGAATATGCGACCTTTAGAGGCTGCTGTTAAATTGCGTTTGTTTTCCTTCAGTGGATAAACAATCAAGTTGAGGTAAAGCATCAGATTCTAAAATAACCACAGTTTTTCGGTTTCCAATCGCAATTGCAAAATCGCTAATCCATTGCCGATACTCTGCTGTTGTCCCATAAGTTGTAACCTGTTGATTTGTCATCAACAAAAAAACATGCTCTGAGTTTTACTGAATTGCATCATAATCAAATAAAACGTGAACGTTGTCAGATCGTATACCGACTGGACCATGAAATTCCATTTGGTCATCTGATATTTCACCTCTCCAAACAATAGTATTGTCAATCGATACCGCAATCAGTTTATCGATAAGCTTCGCTGAAAGAGTATGCCAAGTATCAATAACGATTCGTGTGGGTACGCTCTTAATATCTGTCTTAAAGTCAGAATGATAACCACGATCTTTGCACTGCTCCGAAGTTTGTTGCCCAGGGTTTTTTTTGACTGCGACATTAATTCGTGGAATATCAAAATCCCACATAACATAAACTAGATTGCAAATATCTTGTGCTTTAAATTTGATACCAAACTGATGGCGAACCTCTCCATTTTGCAAATGTGAAACTTCTTGTGTTGGTCCAAGATACTTAAAGTGAATTGTAACGGCTTGTTTAGAAGGGTGCCGTAACGTAGCTCGCATTTCTTTTGAGCTAACCATTAAGTGATGATTGGCAGAAAGTGTAATTTTTCCATCCGTTACGTTGAAATCTTCAACGTGCTCCGAGGCATTTGCAATGGAAGAAAACAATAAAGTCATTAACACAATATATTTCATGCTTTTTCACTTATGTTATCAAGACAATTACTTATCGATATGTAGCAATTGAAAATTGAAATGTTGGTAGCTGTTGAAAGGACTAACTAAACTGAACACAAGACGGTACGATTGTTAGACTTTTTTACTAATTATGTCCAAATTGTTTTGATTTTTAATAAATCCTTTATCTACACAAGGAACAGATAAAGCTACCGAAATTGATTGAGCCAATGAGAGAGATTCTTGAATTCTATTTTGAAGAGAGTATTTATTTGAAGAATGTATTGTAAATGTTGAAAAATGATAAGATGAACGATCTAGGCCGCGAGAAAGAAATATACAAATACTTGGGTTACTTTCAGCATCTCCAGGATCAAAAACTCTATAAACAGCCTTAAATTCTGAAAATGAATAACTTAACACAATTATGTTCATAGGATCAATTCTTCTATAAACTTTTCCATTATCTAAATCTATTATAATTTTATTGGACATAACTATAATTAAAAAAAATAATATAAAGCATGGAGTAAAATATTCTATTATATTTTTTGATCTGCACAATATAGATATACATAATGTTTTTATTGCATAATATGAAATGACTATTCCTACAATAGACATGCATACTGCCATAAATAATCCAACCAAGCAAATGTCTGCGCTTCTATCACCAATAATAATATTTTCTGAATAAAATTTTTTCATATTAACCAAGGGTAGTTTTAAAAATTTACTTGCTACTTGACCAGTTAGCGTAATCTAAGATGCAACCTCATGTACTCCACATTTGCATTAGCTGATTTTTTGAATAAGGGAAATTAGCCTGCTTCACTATCAAAAAAGCAATGTTTATAATTTTCATAATGTGAGGCCCATATCGAAGAGCGACATAATGCACTGAATCCGAATACAGCTATTGTGAGCATAGCCATACGGGTATTAGTATCTTTAAGAGATGGGTATTTGGTGTATTGAATGCCATTATCTTGTGTATATTTTACAGTTTTGAAAGTAATCTTCAATTGTTTTAGATAATCTCTACCTTGTTGAGTTAATTTATCTGGCCAACACATGTTGTGGATAATAAACGTACCTGTAAACATAATATACCAAATAAACTCAGTATGATTTATTTCTTGTTCAATAGCCTCTTGTGTCAAGGTAGTTATTTTAAATGCTCCCATAGCTACCATCAGAACACATGCAGCCAACGCAAGCACTTGCATCTTACGTAAAAGCTCTTCTCTAAAAATGGCTCCGTCTCTAACAAGCTCATTATTAATGGATTGAAATAGATCATTGAATTCATGTTTATATAAATGTAAGGTAACAATATATCTTTCTCCTATTTTATTAAAAGAGTTCATTATTTTTGATTTAAGAAAAAAACTAAATGATGAGTCTTTTTCATCTATTTTTTTAGTTTTATATCCTAATTCAGTAATGGTTACAGCATAATTTCCTCCGCTCTTTTTCTTTTCAATTTGTAGATACCCTGATTCAGCTAGTTCAAAAACGGCTAACTCCATGGTTCCTTTAGCTCCACTACGAAGATAAGCTATTTTATAAGGGTCTGGTTGCACTGGTATAGCCATAGGAGATTGGGGTGCACGTTTTTTTATTTTAGCTTGTACGGTCAAGCATCCAATCATTAAAATTACTCCATAGATGGCATAAAAAATTAGAAAAGTAGTGTTCGCCATAGTTATTTTTTCCTTTCGTTAGCCACCCAAACGAATAAAAGGCTGTTTGCGCCCATCCCTCGCCAGCGTAAAATTAGAAGATACTTCAATAATTTGAATTGGAAGTCAGAAATCCAAAACACGGCACATTTTCAGGTTTGATGCTGTACCTATACTACTTTATAACATTATGCATATAATGATTTGAGGCGAAAACTTACGATAACACCGATAATCTTAAAAATTCCATCTGTACTTTTATGTTAGCGGTGATGGGCGCAAATAGCCCAGTAGAGATTGGATGCTTCTCTTTTTATAGTATCTATTCTTCAAGTTTATTTTGCGCAGCCTCATAACCTTGTTCTGCCGCTTTACGAAACCACTTCACTGCTTCAATATTATCTTTAAGTACACCCAAACCTTTTTCATACATTAAACCAAGATTATTTTGGGCAGCGGCATCCCCTTGCTCTGCCGCTTTACGAAACCATTTAACTGCTTCAGCATTATCTTGGGATACACCTAAACCTTGGGCATACATCACGCCAAGATTATATTGAGCATCGGCATATCCTTGTTCTGCCGCTTTACGAAACCATTTCTCTGCTTCAATATTATCTTTGGATACACCTAAACCTCGGACATACATCACGCCAAGATTATATTGAGCACCGGCATCTCCTTGTTCTGCCGATTTACGATAGGCCTTAACTTCTTTTTCATAATTTTTTTCTACATTGTTTTCATTTTGTATTTTTTCTATTTCTATGTTTGATGGTATATATGCTGCTCTTATTCTTGCTGAGCCTAAAGTTAATGCAGAAACTATAATAAAAAATAATATTTTATTCACTTAATTCTTCCAAAAGTTTTTGACACAATAATTTTGTGTAACAAGGGACGTTTGATTAAATGGAAATTAAAGTACATTTAGCCGGACTGTGTCCAGTTAGCTCTATAGAAACTGCAATAAAACTGTCATGAAATTGAAAATTTGAGTCTATTATGATGTGTTTTTGGCTATATAGCCTGGCATTAAGCATGAGTACACTTCAGATTGACATCAAGCGAGAAACTCTATGTGCAATAAGGCGTTTGCAATGATCTTAAATCCTTAACGTACGATTTATCCGTTTCGTGAGTTGACCCTGTATACATAAACTTGCCAGTGCATCTTAACCACAATCTACCTACGATCATGGATTTACCATGATATAAAGCGCTACGACAAAAACGAATGTATCAAGAGATACATAACGTTCCTTACCCAACAACTATTGGACGACGTTTTGCCAATCCACGTTGAGGTAATGTGGTTAACTACTTACTCTCAAACGCCGTAACCCCATCCCAATCCACTCCAGGCGAAAACTGCCTATAGTGCGCAATCCGCTGCAAATAAAGCACATACAATCCATCCTCTGGATAAGCACTATGCAATTCTGCCAGAATAGTCTCTGCCTGATCCCAATCCTGCACTCGAACAAAGTTAAGCGCTTCATGCCACCGGTTCATCGTACTGCGCACCTGTTCTTCAAGTTCAACATCAAGCGCGATGGGTTCAAATATTGGCACAGGTTTGTTTTTGCCCTTAACCCGTACGCGGTCGAGTTCTTTGTAAGCAAATTCCGGCGCAGCGAGCTTAGTTGTGTCGCCGACCACAACGCCAACGCCATACACTTTGGTAATACCTTCCAAACGCGAAGAGAGATTCACAGCATCACCCATCACGGTATACGCTCGCCGGATTTTGGAACCCATATCGCCAACGCGCATTTGCCCAGTATTCAGACCAATCCCAATTTTTAGTGGTGGCCAGCCGCGAGCAACGAAATCCTGGTTCAGTGTTTTTGCAGTTGCTTGCATCTTGAGCGCTGTGGCAACGGCACGCGATGCATGGTCGGGTAATGTAATCGGCGCGCCCCAGAAGGCCATGACGGCATCACCGATGTATTTATCCAGTGTACCGCGATTACCGCGAATATCCTCGGACATCGCCGTGAGATAAAGATTGATGTATTCACGCAGCGCATTGGGGTCAAGCCCTTCTGAAATGGTGGTGAAACCGCGTACATCAGCGAAGAGCACGGTTAATTCCCGACTTTCGCCTTCCATGCTGTAGCTTTCGGGATGTTCTGCCATTTCGGCAACTAGTTCGGGTGCAACATATTCGCCAAACAGGCTGACAATCGCATGTCTTTTTCGGTATTCGAACAAATAGCCCCAGGCAATGTTAATTACAAATAGGCCACATATCAGCAGTAATACCGTTGCAACCGGAAGTACCCAATGCAGTGACTGATACATCCAGAAATTAAAACCAATCACAGCCATCATGGTGAGTGATGCAAAAAAGATGGAAAAAACAGGCGTAAGCGCCGGTAGGGCTAGGCTAAGCACCAGGCCAATTCCAAGCACCTGCAATAGATCAAAGCCGATACTGAAATCCGGCTGCCGGTTAAAATCGCCGTCTAAAATGGAAGCAATCATGTTGGCGTGCATTTCAACACCGGGATAATCAAGCCGTAGTGGGGCAGTACGTAAATCCTTCAAGCCCGCTACCGTTGTACCGATCAGTGCAATTTTTTGCATCAACTCGTTTTGTGCTAATCGGCCCTTGAGTACATCAACTGCCGAAACGTAGCGGAATCGTCCACCTGTTGGCCCGCCGGTGCCGCGATACTGTACAAGGGCCGTTAAATTACGTTCGATAGGTATTGTGGTTGGGTGTGGCATGCTGTTAAGCCTGATGGCGTCCAGTGCGCCATACTGGCGCTGCTCCTGCTCAGACATGAGCGTTTCTTCGGTACGCAGAAATACAGGTTTGATGGTGTCGGCTCCCAAGGCTACTCGGGCAGTTGCGAGCGCTAGCGACTCGTAATAGCGATCATCTACTTGTACTAGCAATGGCAGCCTACGGATTACGCCATCAGAGTCGGCAGTTGGGTTCATAAATCCACCTGCTTTGGCTGCTTGCTGCAACTGCATCAGATTGGCACTGTAGGCCTTCCATGATAAGGCATCCAGGCTATGGCCATTGAGGTCTGCTGAGGTAAAGGCGGGAGGGGGTAGTAATCCTTTCCGAAAAGCATCTTTTTCATTCGATAAGTAATATCCAAGTACAACCGGATGGCCCTGAATAGCTGCGGTTAGACGCCCATCGAAATCCAGCATTGGTTTTAATGTCTGAATGCGCTCACCAAAGGCTGGAATGTTTTTGAATTCCTGATTCGCAAGGGCTTCAAGGGTGCTATAGCCAGAACTGGTGTCCGGTTCCGCAAACACCACGTCAAAGGCGACGGTTCGGGTTTGGTAGTAGATGGTGAGTTTATTGACGAGCTCCGCAATAACATTTCTGCTCCAAGGCCAGCGGCCAACCTCAGCCAGACTTTTTTCGTCGATATTGATAATTACAATGCGCTTATCTAAGGTGGCTGGCTCAAGCCGTGTGTGCATGTCGTAGACAAGTAGGTCAATGCGATCACTCAGTGTAGAAGGCAAAAAATTGAGGACTTGTGCACCCGCCAGAACAGTTAGGAACAGGCCAAGCATCCAGCGAATGCCGTATCTCGCCAGTGTTGGACGCAGTTTTGTGAGTAGCATAAAGGCTTATTTACGCACTAACGTGCTTTCATCGACTTCATCAATCTGTGCGGGTTCCATAAAACGCTTGGCATATTCCAGATACACTTTTTTCTGAACAAAGACGTCGAAAAGATCAGGGTCGATATGATTTCGATCTCGAAAGCCAGCCAGAATCTCAAGTGCTTCGCTGAGCGTTTTTCCGGTTTTGTAAGGCCGATCCCGTGCTGTCAGCGCTTCAAAAATATCAG
>Ga0207122_1046_pt2 | contig 19452 bp, 20 predicted proteins | sample Alteio_BWMinHeat_38_FD_153504 | JGI IMG/M metagenome (GOLD analysis project Ga0207122, IMG submission 153504) | Enriched cells from forest soil in Barre Woods Harvard Forest LTER site, Petersham, Massachusetts, United States -... | ecosystem: Environmental > Terrestrial > Soil > Temperate forest >... | reverse complement strand
CCGCAAAGCTCCCACTGATTTCAATAAGACCCATAAAATTCAGTGCTATTCCGCACATCAGCAACGCTAATATGGCGATAAAACGAGGCTCCTGTAACTGGAACCCCCACCCAAATTGTTCGCCACCACTACGCAATATCAATAAGAGGCAGGCAATGCCGACAAAACTGCTGACGACGCCTAAGGTATAAAACAAACCATGGCGGCGTAACTCAGCCCGGTTATCTGCATGCTTTAAAATCGCCAACGCTTTAAGCGAAAGAATGGGAAAAACACAAGGCATTAAATTGAGAACTAAGCCACCCAGAAAAGCTAAGCCCATCGCCAGAAAAACATTCATCGAACTAGAAGCTTTCACAGGCGAAGCAGAGGAAAGAGGAACAGCAGGAGGTATAACGGGTATTGCCGTTGTGCTCTTGCTCGGTGACATCGATGAATGAGCCGCATCTAATGAAGCAACAATGCGTATTCCCTGCTCATGAATAGGATCAACAAGTAAAAAAGCAAACTGTTCAGGCGCTTTGGAAAAAAACTCGCTTAAAGGGAGCTGTAAGTGCCACCCTTGCTGGGTTTGCTGCCACACTTGTGGCGCACTGTAAGCAACTAACTGACGTACTTCAGGAAAAAGCTGGCGTTGCATGATATCCGCAGGAACACCTGCCCCCTGAAGCTGAAGATCAAGTTGATCACCATGAATCTGATATTGAGCATCAATCAGTTTGGAAGGCATTTGTGGCTGATGGTGTTCAGCCCATGAAAAATCACTACTCCAGCGCGAATCTATCGTTGCTTGATGACTTACGGGCAGTGTTAAAGAGTAGCTACCTTCACCTGGAATACAGACCTCTTCACAGATCAGCCACTTTGCCTTAGCTTGAATAGTGACATTTTGATCGTTAAGGGTCGCTGGAACTTTAATTGAAACAGGCAATAATGTTCGATGATCGTAGCCATAATTGATTAACTCTTGCAGCACAATACGTTTGGGTACTGGCCATGCAATCGCCTCAGCTTCAAACCCCTTAGGAAGCGTAAATTCGATGCGTGTCTGCAACCCAGAATCACCCGAATTTTTCCAGTAGGTATGCCAATGCGGATCATGCTCTAACAAAAGTCCGACCTGAAGATTTTGGCCAGGAACCACCGCCTCTGTTTTAGCGACCAACTCTGAAGTAAGATGATCCGTATGAAGCTGAGCTGCGTTAGCCATAACAGGTAAACATACTATGAAAAATAGTCTGCTTAAGAAGTTGCGTAGCATCATATGAAGCTCTCTTATCAGGTGTAAGATTTCAGGCTTGATTTAGTAAGTATACTGTTGAATATCTCGTATCAAGCATAAACATTAACCAAGTGACCTACCTTTGATTCATCTGGCTCAGATTGAGTTGTATGATTTTCATTTGAAGCACTCGATTTAGCAGTGTTATCTTGACTTAAATTCTGGCTGGTTGATGTTTGTTTAGGCGTGTTATCTGTGATTTCCTTAAGTTTCGACTGAACAACACTGATTTTATTTGAAAGCGACTCTATCGCCGCCTTGCCTTCGGGTGTTTTGGATGAAGGACATGTCACACAATCGGTTAATTGCTGCTGATAACGAGAAATCTGCGCCTCAAGGCCCGACTTTGATGGGCCAGAACTCGCATTAGTATTGGATACTTGAGAGGATCCTACTGCACTTACCATAGATATGCTCCAGTAGAAAAAGCCGATTTGGAACACACAACGGCTTCATTCATAACTTACTGAATAATATGGTACCGCACACACAAATCGGCAATCTAAATGTAGCGCCGGAATCATACTACTATACGAATCTGAATCTTAATGCCAGAATTAGGATAGTTAACATGTTTTGCATTTTAGTAGGAGTCAAATCAATGTTAAGAAAACCCTTAATTAGTGCAGCATTATTAGCTATAGCACTCTTCGCCATGGTTCCTGTTTTTGCAGAACCAAACCCTTCAATGCACCAAGTGTATATCGCTGCCGAAGCAGGAAAGCTGGATGAAGCGCAGGCAATGATGGATCAAGTGCTTCGTGAACATCCAAACAGCGCAAAAGCACATTTTGTAGAAGCAGAACTACTGACAAGACAAGGTCAGTTGAGTCGTGCGCAAACCGAATTAAACACAGCAGAGCGTTTAGCGCCTGGGCTTCCATTCGCCAAACCTCAGGCAGTTCAGAATCTCAAAGCTCGGCTTTCTGCTCAGCATGGTATGCGGCAACAACCCCAACGTGTTCAAAACACAGCAAAGGCCGACGGAGGATCTTCTTCCGGTGGTTGGATGATCATTATTGGTTTAGTCCTACTGGCGTTCTTTATCTTCCGCGCAATAGGTCGACGCAATGCTATGGCCCTCCAAGCCAATCGTGCGCCGGGTGGCTATGGTCCTATCGGCCCAATGGGTCAAGGTGGCCCTATGCAAGGTGGCGGCGGTGGCTTTGGTTCTGGAATTTTAGGTGGATTAATGTCGGGAGCTGCCATGGGCGCAGGACTTGTCGCTGGAGAAGCCCTTGCTCACCGCTTCATGGATGGAAATCATAATCATTCCGACCCATCATCGGATAATGTTGTGAACGATTCCAATGATATGGGTGGATCAGATTTTGGGGTTTCAGATTCCTCCTCTTGGGATAGTGGAGGCGGTGGCGGTGGTGGCGACGATTGGAATTAGACGCTGCCTTCACTTCGCTAAGCGTTTCCTAAACCCAATACTTCATGCCCGTTGATCGAGCTTAACGTTGAATAAAACAGCGCCTTAAGCTCGGCCAACGGCTTCTGCGTATTATTCAATACAAAATCCAACTCATGCTCATCTTCAATTAAATCCTCTAGCAACTCTTCTACAATATAAGCTTGTAACTCATCCTGATAAACATCTTGATTGTAACCATTTTTCACAAACCACTTGATCAATATATTTAGTACCTCTACAGAGAGTGTTTGGGTTATTGCATCTGCTCCATGTCTATACGTATCAAAAGAATAATAAAAGGCATGGGCCAACTCATGAACGAGTACCTGTTGATCGCCCGTAATATGCCCAATCACATATGTTATTGATGAAGGCAGCGTTGTGAGCCGCATCTCAAATTCGTCTGCCTCATTCACCACAAAAAATTCTTTGATGCAGCATGCAGGAAAATTATATCCCTCGAACACATCAAAATAGTCTTCACACTCACCAATGCAGGTATACAAATTAATGATATCTTGCCTAGTAATTCCAAAGTTACCTTTATATTTATCTGATTCATAAAATTCTGAAACACGCATAAAGGTATCTGTCAGTTCCTTAGCATCATCTGTGTGAAAAATAGCGATATCATTTAAGATTATAATGTTCACGTAAAATCCTTATATTTATTTTCCATAAGCACTTTCAGGTCTCTTCGGTAACATCCTATCTTGCATTAATTGAACAATTTTAGGCACAATCATCCCCAATAGCCATAGATTAAATCCCCCCTAAACAAACAGGTGAAAACATGGCCTCTACGTCTACATCAGCATCAACATCCCATAGTCATCAAACGGTCGACTTTTCTGCTGTTATAGCAGCGCTCAACCAAGCTTCAGGCTTTGAACTCTTTAGGCTTCGTGCCGCGATTGATCGCACCTTAGATCAACCACAGTGGATTAATGCCATTCGCAAACGCCTGTACCCAGGCCAAAGCATTCAATTCTTTAGCCTGAACAGCAACTCAACCAAACACGCAAAAATTGTAGAGTTACGCCGCAAACAAGTATTGGTACATGATGAATCCACTCAACAGCACTGGCTTATCCCCTACCCCTCTGTAAACCTAGAGGGTATTGATGTACATATTCGCGAAACACCCAAACAAGGCTTAGGCCATAATGAAGTTCGCGTCACTGATCGGGTTGGATTTGTGGATAACCATGGCCAAGAACATAGTGGCCAAATCATTCGCATCAACCACAAAACTGTAACGGTAGTCTCTAATCATCGCCACTGGCGCGTTCCCTACAGTCTGCTACATAGAGTTGTAGAAAGCTAAATTAATCAGGTTTTTGAAGTAGATAATGTACATACACCATCTGACCATCCATAAGCATGTTGTACATTCCACTGTGTTTGATAGCAATAAAATCCCGAAAGGCTGCACGAACAAAACGGGGCATCTTAGCAATAATAGTGTGCTCTCGCCCCTGTGAAAGCTGATCCAAGGCCTGCAAAACATGTGGGGTAATGGTACGTTTCTCTAGCTTTTTCAGCCCTGAGTCTGCAAGCTGTTGATCCAGCCGTTGTGCACTAACCTTGCTGCGTAAATCACAAAAGGCAAAATAACCCCCAGGGCGCAATACCCGATACACCTCAGTAAGAAAATCAGCCATGGAAGGATAACAGTGCGAAGACTCTACATTCACCACTACATCCACGCTGGCATCTGAAAGCGGCAAAATATCTGCTCGCCCTTGTAACCACTGTGCACCGGGTAACACATGCGTCTCTTTACACCATGCAATTGCACGCCCTGATAAATCAACACCCGTATAGGAATGCGGCTGATAATAACGTATCAGGAATGAGCCACCACCGCCCCGACCGCACCCAACCTCCAGAACATCTTTGGCTTTTAAATCAATGCCCCTTATGACCTGTGCATACAATTGAATAGGGTAACGGAAGGCCTCATCATTTGGCTTCAAATCCATTAAAAAGCTATCCTCTGCATAGCCATAATTCATAAAAAGCAATTCGCCTGCACGATCTCCGGAAGCTAAGCGGTTATACAACCATCCCCATAGTGCAGGCGCTAAAGGAGCTGAAAGTTGGGTTAATCCTATAAATCCAGCACCCATCCAACTAGGTTTGACCTGTTTCATAGTCCTCACTTAAAAAGATATAACTGCTCACATCTTAAACCAACTGACCATGCTGATAATCATAAAGCGCCTGTTCAATCTCTTCACGCGTATTCATTACAAATGGCCCTCGCTGCACAACAGGCTCCTTCAGCGGGCGACCAGCCAACAGTAACATACGCGCAGGACCACCCTCTGAATAAAGCTCTATCTGCTCTCCATGCGAAAGCACACCCACATTATGAGCGGCAAGCAAACGGCGCTCATCACCTGCTCCTATTTCGACATTGCCTTCATACGCATACACAAATGCATTATGGTCTGCTATCAGCGCATGGCTAAAATGCCCGCCTTTAGGTAACCGTACATCTAAATACAAAGGCTCCGTTGTCCTTCCGCTTACAGGCCCTTCAACGTGCTTTTCTCCATCCATCACCTTACCCGCAATCACTTTGATCCACACGCCATCTGCACGCTCAATCACTGGAATTTGAAAGGATGAAATGTCTCTATACGAGGCTGGCTTCATTTTTTCTTTTGCTGGAAGATTGATCCATAACTGGAATCCTCTCAACAAACCACGCTCCTGTTGCGGCATTTCTGAGTGAATAATGCCACGCCCTGCCGTCATCCATTGCACGTCACCACTTTTTAAATCACCTCGATTCCCCATATTATCTTCGTGGAGCATGTGACCATCCAGCATGTAGGTCACCGTTTCAAATCCACGGTGAGGATGTGGCGGAAAACCCGCAATATAATCGCCAGGCTGATCTGATGAAAATTCATCCAGCATCAAAAAGGGATCTAGACGAGTGGATTGGCTTTGACCAAGGCTACGGCGCAGCTTAACACCTGCCCCATCAGACGTAGGCATTGCATGAATCACATGTTCTAAACGACGGATGCTCATGATAATCTCCTAAAACTTTAAAATTAGGCGGCAAGCTGTTCCAATGTTTTTTGCGCCTGATCCAGTGCAGTTTGTTTGCTATCCTCCCCCATATTTAAGCCTTCGGCGTAGATAAACTCAACATCCTCAATGCCAACAAACCGCAAAAAATTGCGAACATAGCTCGTTTGGGTATCTAAAGGTGTACCCGCATATAATCCACCTCGTGCAGCAAATACATACGCCTTTTTGCCCGTTAATAGCCCCACAGGCCCTTTTTCTGTGTAACGAAAAGTAACCCCTGCTCGCGCAATATGATCAAAATAAGCTTTAAGAGTAGATGGAATCCCAAAATTGTACATGGGCAGCCCTAAAACAATGACCTGTGCCTGCTTAATCTCGTTAATCAATGCATCCGAATAATCTACAACGATCTGCTGTTCTTCCGTTCGCTCTTCTGGTTTTGCAATAAATGAAAGGAAGCGCTGCGCATCTAGATGTGGTACAGGCGTACGTGCAAAATCACGCACAATTACTCGGGCAGCCTCATGCTTCTCCTGCCAAGCGTCTACAAACTGATTGGCTAACCGGCTGGATTGACCTTCATCTGAAAATAAACTGGTGTTCAGTTGTAGTAGGGTATTCATGATGTATCTCCTGTGTTGTCTACCCTTCTATTAAACTATTTACATAACTGATAAAAAAGTACAATATTCTGCTTATACTCATCTAAAAATTTGATACATGCCCTCAACCCCTACCATTACGCTTGAACAGTGGCGCTCTTTGATTGCAGTTGTCGATTTTGGAGGCTATGCACAAGCCGCTGAAAAACTGCACAAAAGCCAGTCGGCCATCACTTATGCTGTGCAGAAAATTGAAACGATGCTTGGCGTAAAAGCCTTTGAAATTCAAGGGCGTAAAGCCATTCTGACCCCTACAGGACACATGCTATACCGACGCGCTCAAGCCTTAGTCGATGAAGCCAATAGCCTGGAGCGCGCAACACGTACACTCTCTGCGGGATGGGAAGCAGAAATCCATCTTGCTGCGGAGATTTTATTCCCCACTTGGCTACTCTTAGATTGTCTGGAACAATTTGGGCAAGAAAGCCCTCATACTCGTGTAGAAATCATTGAGTCTGTATTAGGTGGCACACCTGAAGCACTCATTCAAGGACGTGCAGACCTTGCCATCTCACCCCAAATACCACCAGGTTTTTTGGGTAATCCGCTAGTGCGTATGCGAATGATAGCTGTTGCCCACCCTAATCATCCTTTACATCAACTTGATCATCCTCTCACCTATCGAGATTTACGCATCTACCGCCATCTTGTAGTACGCGATTCTGGCGCTAAACGTAGCCAACAAGCCGCTTCAATTGAAGTCAATCAACGCTGGACTGTCAGCCATATCGCTACCTCAATTCAAGCGGCTTGCAAGGGATATGGTTTTGCATGGTTTCCGGAAGAACGCATCCGCCATGAGTTGGAATCAGGATTTCTTAAGCCTTTAGCTCTGCGAGAAGGCAGTGAGCGATGGGTAGAACTCTACCTAATTCTTGCAGACCCTGATTTTGCAGGGCCTGGCACACGGCGATTAGCAGAAATCATTCGTGAATCGGTTTCTAAGGAGTGTACTCAAAGGAAGCACTCTTGCTAAAAAGAAAGGCAATAGCCCTAAAACTCCTCCTTAGACGCCGGGGTACTCCCACTTGCCATCATTCCAAAAATCCAATTCGGATTTGGATCGTCTTTTTTTGAGATGCTTATGGTATAAATTCCATAATTTATTTGTTTTTCATCTCGAAAAGGCTTTCCTGTGATAGCCTCTTTTTCTTCCATTTTTTTTATCAGACCAGCAATTAAATCAGGCAGCGCATCTTCTTTTATATTTGACTGTTTAAGTGTTAACAAACTTTGCTCTGAAGCATAAACCACGATCCTTGTATAACTATTATAAAAATGTGTATCTTTCATTTTTTTTAGCGCATTAAATAGCTTATTTTTCATGGTGGTTTCTTTATTCATTTGAATTAAAATTTCAACCCTCATGATAAAGGTTGTGTCTCAATTTTATCGGCTTGGTATAGCCTTGCTCGTATGCATCTCCATATCTAACATGCTTGAAGATACCACCTTAGCCACCTGTCAGGTTCAAAAGTGCTGTTATAATTTTACTTGGAAAAACCCGCAACTCCCTCTGCATCACTTATACACTAAGGAACACATACGTTATTTTTGAGCGTTCCTTAGCTTATTGCTGTAAAAACCAGAGGTACTGAATTGCCTCTCTTTGAGATGTGCATCGCCTTTTTTTGAACACGCTGCGCATTAGATCAATGCCTTTAAGTGTGACATAGACTATCTTCATCAGCTTGAAACCCGATAGTCCTTCAAGTTACCATGATCCTCTTTTGAAGCTGTGTTAAGATACTTGCTTAAGAGCCATGCCTTAAAACATTGATCAAGATGATGGAATTCATCCCCCATAGGAGATGATTAAAATGTCAACGAAGTTGGAAACAAAAGTAGAAATGAAAACTATTACAAAAGCTGAAATTCAAAAGCTGATTAAAGAAGGCTTCAGTGTAAGAAGACAATCAAATGATCTTGTATTTGTTGGAAAGAAAAAAGAACACTCAGGCTCTTCAACAGAGAAAATAAAATTTGGAGTGTCACAAGAGGAGGTTTATCGCCTCATTTAGTCCTTGATTTATGGATAACGCCTCATATTTTCCAAATCAAACATTGACAATATAATTTCCTCCACGGAATTTATTTAATCGACTAACGCCAACAAACGATAGTCGATTAAATAGACCAATTTAATCTTTAAATTTAAGCGTTATTTTTGCGATGAACTTATTTTCAGGCTTTGGAAAATGCATGACCTTTAAGTTTTTCTTGATACATTTAGCTGCATCATCACCAGGATTAATTTTAAGCTCACCCAGAGTACCTTTTGGCGTTATTTCAAAATAAATTTTCACTGGATCTGGTACAGGCCCATTTTCAGGAAAACACGTACTCATAAATTTCTTATCACCAAAAAATATATTTACCACTTTTGCTTCATAGTCTTTTCCTTCTTGGGATGCTGTATCAAGTTTATTTCTCGCCTCTAAATCTATAAAAGATGTAGCATTTGATACCCATGGAAAAAGTAATAACAAAACAGCCCATCGTGCAATTTTCATATTCCACTCATCCACATTAAAATATCTATCCATAACGTCTAAATACCTGAAAAGATGACTCAAGCGCCAGATGTAGGGATTGTGTGTAGCCCCTAGACCAGTTCCCCATCCAACACAACCATGCTGTGCTTGAAGCGATCCTCAAACCTCTCCTTAGCGTGAAGAGATCAGAAATAAGCCTCTAAACCCACAATAGTAGTGACAACTGCAAGATGTGTGTAATAGGATGGACGAACGACTAAAAGTTTACAGTAAATGACTCTGACGAGGCCTAAATGGAACAAAAAGAAACATGGAAGAAGCGCACAGCTACTATTTCTGTATCCGATATTGAAAGAGCCTATCAGAGCCCTGCCGACTTTCAGCGTGAACTCGTCAATCTTATCAACACCCTATGCCATCAAAATAACTACAAAAAAGTAATTGAAATTGGCTGCGAAATGGGCGTTACCAGCATGCTGCTAGATGATGCGCTTGAAAAAACGTTTCTTGATTATAACGAAGATATTCTGGAAAAAGTCAGATTAACGTGTGATCACTTAGGCAAGCAAGGCCACTTTGTATCAGAAGATATGTTTTCCATGTCGCTACCCGATCAGTCTTATGATCTTGTCTTTAATGCAGGGGTCATTGAACATTATACATTTGATGAACGTATAGCATTGTTAAAATCGTATTCACGTATTTTAAATAATCAAGGAATGATGGTATTGGCTGTTCCTAACCATTACTGCATCCCCTATCGAGCCGCCTATGTACTTAGAAAAGAATGGCTTAATAGTAAACGATGGCCATGGCCCGCTGAATATAAGATTTATAATCTTGAAAAGGAATTAGCCATGGCTTCACTTCAATTGGTTCAAAGAATAACTTTTGATCATCACAGCGCCTATACTTTTCTGCGATACTCTGGAATTCGAAAACTTGTAAAGCTTACAAATGCACTTTTCAATTACGAAGGCTATTTAACCGTTTTGCTTATACGAAAAATATAGAATGACCTCTATTTGCTCCAAATCTAATGTCATTGCACTACATCCCTTACAATGACATTCCTTCCTAAATTCTGGAGGTAATCCGCATGAAGAAAAACCTACAGACCCAACTCATAACTCCCTTTAAAACACTAGTTGCACTTACTCTTACACTCAGCCTGATATCTGCATGCAGCCAGAAGCCTTCCGCACCAACGTCTGGCAACATTCAAGAATCACCTCAACTTTTATCAAGCAACGACTCTGTCATCCCTGCTGCTGATACAGACAACCACGGTGGAAGTAGCGCTGCACCACATCTAGCCACTAAAGTCCGTTTTGATAAAGCAGGAAAATCTGCAACTACAGAAAAAACACAGAAGCGTTATATCGCTTTACGTCATAACCTAAGCGTAGAATCTAACGGTGATGCCCTGTCAGCGGCATTTGATGCAACTGTTGATGAATGTGAAAAACTAGGTTGCGATATCTTAAATGCCACCTTTAATCGAGGGAACCGTTACGCTCCCCCTTCCGCCAATTTATCCGTCCGTATTCCTCTCGCAACTCTCAATACGTTTCTATCTGGCTTAAATAAGCGCACTCATATTCAGGAGCATCAACGCCAAAGCGAAGACAAAACAGATGAAGTGATCGATACCGAGGCTCGTTTAAAAAATTTAACGGAATTAAGAGACCGTCTTCGAGCTATGTTAGCGCATCGACCCGGCGACTTAAATGATGTCCTACAGGTTGAACGCGAACTGGCCAACACCCAAATAGAGCTTGATAGCGTCATTGGAATTCGCAAAGCGTTAGCCAACGAGACAGAGAAAATCGCCATTAATATTGATTTCCATGCCGCCTCCACCATCTCTGAAAATAGCCTTTTATCCCCAATTGCTACGGCTTGGAATGAAGCAGGGCTTACGCTCATCAAAAGTGCAGGTACACTCATCACTTTTGTTGCGTTATTACTACCCTGGTTAGTTCTACTTGCCCTAAGCCTTATGCTCTTTAGGGTATGGAAACGTCGTTGCAATAGATCAAAAACAGAGACACCTAACACTCAAAAATTATAGATGACTCTTCTTCATTATCCGGGCAAAGACCTTGAAGCCATGTCCTTTGCCCATAATTATCATCGCTGGATTTTAGATCTCATCAAGCCCTATTTAGGCTCACACGTTGTTGAGGTTGGCGCAGGTGTTGGCCATTTTTCGCAGTTATTACTTGAAACCCCCATCGACACACTTTATGCGTTTGAGCCTTCAGCTAACCTGCATCCCTTACTATCCACAACACTCCAACATTTTCCTCGCATCCGCATTCACTCAGAATACTTTCATTCGGAATTACTCGATAACCCTGTAGATACCATCGCATATATCAATGTTTTAGAACATATTGAAAACGATGCTGAAGAACTCCTCACAGCCTATAAAGCCTTAAAACCTGGAGGACATTTAATTGTTTTTGTACCTGCCCTTCCTTGGTTATTCAGCCTTCAAGATCAGAGTGTTGGCCATTTTAGACGCTATACGCGCAAACCACTCATTCGCTTATCAGAAGCAGCAGGCTTTCATATCGTTCAAGCACGCTATTTTGATATTGCGGGTATCTTGCCATGGTACATTCACTGCACACTATTAAAAAATACTCTGCAAGCCGGTAATGTATCGCTTTACGATCAAGCAATCGTCCCACTCATGCGACGAATTGAAGCACTTTGCCCTCCACCCATTGGCAAGAATATCTTGCTTATTGCCCAGCGCCGTTGCTAGGCACACATTACTCGATCGTTGTATCCACACATTTTGAAATCAAACTCACAACCTGGGTACAAGGACATCATTGCCACATATCCGTTTAATTTCCACATTAAAGTCAGCCTGAACTTCAGCTAAAGCGTCTGCGGTATCCCCCTCAAAGCGCAATACGATCAATGGAGATGTGTTGGAGGCCCGAATTAAACCAAAACCGCGCGGATACTCCACACGTAAGCCATCAATACGATGAATATGATCTGCTTTTGGAAAATTGGCTTCTTCTGCAATGCGTGACATTATTGTATGTGCTTGGGTATCACTTTCAAAACGCCAATGAATCTCAGGTGTATTCAGCATTTTAGGTAAGGCATGCAGCACAGCAGAAGGATCATCCTCTGCACTAAGCAATTCAAGTAAACGAGCCGCCGCATACAGACCATCATCAAAACCATACCAGCGATCAGCAAAGAATAGATGGCCGCTCATTTCCCCGCCTAAACAACCACCCACCTCTCGCATCGCGGCTTTAATAAAAGAATGCCCGGTTCGCGCCAACACAGGTACCCCACCCCTTGCTTTAACCCACGGCACTAAAGCGCGCGTACATTTCACATCATAGACAATACGTCCCTCAGGATGCTCTTTTAATATCTCATTTGAAAACAACATTAATAGCCGATCAGCATCAATAACCACGCCATCGCGCGTCATCACTACCAGACGATCACCATCTCCATCAAAAGCCAAACCCAACTCGCACCCTGACTCCAAAACCACTTGTCTCAGATCAACTACATTTTCTTCACGCGAAGGATCAGGCTCATGGTTCGGAAAAGCACCATCTAATGTACAGTAAAGAGGTACAACGTCTACACCCAATGTTCGCAATACATCAGGAGCATGGAGCGCCATAATGCCATTCCCACAATCGATTGCTACTCGCATACGGCGATGTACTCTGACGGTATTCACAATACGTTCTTTATACGACGGGTGTATATCTATTAACTCACATCGCCCTTCAGTATCCGCCACAAAAAAGCGCTCTGCGTGTACCCGATCTTTCAAATCTTGAATATCCTCTCCTGCCAAAGCACGATTTTCGATCACCATTTTAATACCGTTATACGGTGCTGAATTATGGCTGGCCGTTACCACTAACACGGCATCAGCTTTTAGTTCATAGCCTGCAAAATATCCTGCTGGGGTCGCTGCACATCCAATATTTGATACGTCAATTCCCGCTGAGCAAACACCTTCAATCAACGCCTGCATCAGTTCTAAACCAGATAAACGACCATCGCGTCCGATCACACACCGGCTTAAACCTTTTTCATGCAAGAGTGTACCTATCGCTTGACCAATTTTCCGTGCCCAATAGGCATCCCAATCTACTCCAACGATGCCACGAATATCATAAGCTTTAAAAATTAAGTACGGAAATTCAATAGCTTGCATACATCCTCCAAGATGTCTTGTTTCCTATACCTTGCGCGGCCATAATTTGCGTTTTTGGGCAAGCTTAGCAGGATGCGATGCAAGGCACCCGATGCGCGGTTTGGTTATTCCAAACAAGCAGAGGGCAACGCAGCAGCGCACCTGCCAAGCGCCGCACAAAAACGCAAATTGTGGTCGCGCAAGGTATATCATTCAGACCCGTTAAACTCGCTTCGTTCATACACATTGTGAACAAAATCAAAAAACACAGTGTAAAAACGAAGCTACTTATGATCAAACCACCTCCAGAAAGCATTGCGGAAGAACGATAAGATAAAGAGCCAAGTTACACAGGATGCCCCTATCATGCATTGTCTTTTTATTGTGTTAAAGCACCCTCAGTGTCGGCATCAAGAGCCGAGCACCGCGTAGATGAAGGTTGAAAGGGCATGAATTCTCCCCGCACCTATCATAACGAACTTAACGACCAGCAATGGATGCAAGAACTTGTTCGCTTGCAGCAACTGCGCATGCAAGACTGGGAAAACCTAAAACCCTGGTTTGCCGAAATTGCCAACGTTCTCGATCAGCTTGCTCAACAAAGTAGTGCAGCAGCAGAAGCAGACATCCCGCCAAACCTATGGGAAGAATGTGCTCACTTGCTTTCTGCATTTGGTCGATGGGTTTCGCGGCAAGGCTTTAGTTTAACCGCCTTAACCAATCTCCTAAATGCATGGTTAATGCAATATGAGCGCGGACTACGTGTAAGCGCTGTATCTTGCCTGATCAGCCAGGCTATCAGCGGTGCTCCCGCATTATCTGCGGATAATCAGGCCATTGCAATCCGCGCTACCACGTTGATCAGCGCCATTCTCATGGAAGGCGCGCTACGCTATGAGCGTCTTCAAGCCGACGAAATCGCAACCTACGATGCCGATACCGGGCTGCCCAATTTCGATGGTCTGGTCATGCGCCTACAGAGCACTATGGGTGCTGCCATGGTACAGGATAAAATGGTTGCGCTACTCTCCTTGGATCTGAAAGCAGACCGCCTTGGCCTCAGCAGCGAGTCTGAAACCATGAAGCTCTTTTGGGAAGAAGTGCTTAAACGACTCTCTAACCTGCTACGTCCTTCAGACGTTGTTAGCCGCCTTAGCCGTTTTGAGTTGGCGATTATGCTGCCCGATTTACAGCTTGAAAGCCAAGCGATGATGGCTGCTGCTAAAATCACACAAATCTTTGATGATAATTTTGTAGTTGCCGGGCACTCCATGTCCGTACGCCCACAAGTAGGCATCGCCATTTCTCCCGACCATACAACCACTCCCGCAACGCTTATACGTTATGCTCAGATGGCCAGTAAAACGGCCCATACCGACAACGAATCTTTTTTAGTTTTTTCTCCCAGCATGGAAAGACAACTTAAAAAAGACTCGGTACTTGAAAGCCAATTCCTTGAAGCTCTACGTGACAACGAGTTTCAACTCTTCTATCAACCTCAGATCGATACACAAACTGGACGATGCCTCTCCGCAGAAGCCTTACTTCGGTGGCAAACCAAAACGGGCGAATGGGTTCCTCCGCCAATAGTCATTGAAATGGCCGAACGCACGGGTAATGGCCCAGCCATGACACGCCTTCTCTTAAACACAGCCTGCCGACAAGCTACAGAGTTTGCACGCCAAGGCATTCGCGTAGCCGTTTCTGTTAACCTGACTGCTGCTGATCTTAGAAATCCAGATCTTCCCGATCTGGTAGAGCAAGCACTCGCCACATGGCGCCTGCCTGCCGAGCTATTGACACTTGAATTAACAGAAGGCTCAATGGTTGAACAAGAAGAACGTTCGATGAATGCGCTGCATCGTTTACGCACTATCGGCGCAAAAATTGCTGTGGATGATTTTGGAACAGGCTATTCATCGATGACCTATCTCAAGACCATGCCACTCTCCGAACTCAAGGTCGATCAAACCTTCGTGAATAAAATTACCAGCGTTACTCAAGATCGCCTGATTGTTCGCTCCATGATCGATCTTGCACACGCACTTAATTTAGAGGTTGTTGCCGAAGGCGCAGAGGATCGCGATACCGTGTTGCTTTTACGCGATTACGGTTGCGATAAAATTCAAGGCTACTTCTACAGCAAACCTTTGCCTGCCCCACGCTTCATTGAATGGTGCCAACAACGTGAGCTTGCTCTCCGCCGATAGCTTTTGGGATACTTTTTATATTCAAGATAGCATTCCCGCATAGCTCATAATCCGGTAAGCTGATAAATTAATAAACTTCTCAAAAAATACGTATAGCCATGCCTTCTTCCTTACATCTTTACGATACATTTACTCGGTCGTTACGCCCTTTTAAAGCACTGAATGAAAAAGAAGTCGGCATTTACGCCTGCGGCCCGACCGTGTACGACTTCGCCCATATTGGCAACCTTCGTACGTATTTATTTGAAGATGGTCTGCGTCGCGTTTTAGAATGGAATGGTTACACTGTCCGCTTTGTAATGAATATCACTGATGTAGGCCACCTGACCTCAGATGGCGATACGGGTGAAGACAAAATGGAAAAAGGCGCCAAGCGTACAGGCAAATCCGCCTGGGATATCGCCGAAGAATACACCCAGGCATTCAAAAAAGATCTCTCCGACCTCCGTATTGAAGACCCCACACTCTGGTGTAAAGCCACTGATCATATCGCTGAACAAATTGAGTTCATCAAAGATCTGGAAGAGCTGGGCTACGTGTATCAAACCGCTGATGGTCTGTACTTCGACACCAGCCGCCAACCTCAGTATGGCGAATTGGCACGGCTCGACAAAGAAGGATTAGAAGCGGGAAAGCGCGTTGAACAAGGTGAAAAGCGGCACCCCACCGATTTTGCACTGTGGAAATTCAGCCCTAACGGTGAAAAACGCCAGATGGAATGGAATAGCCCATGGGGTGTAGGCTTCCCAGGCTGGCATATTGAATGCTCAGCCATGGCCCAAAAATATCTGGGTAATCTTTTTGATATCCATTGTGGTGGCGAAGACCATATCCCAGTTCACCATACCAATGAAATTGCGCAAACTGAAGCACGTTGCGGAACTCGGCTGGCTAATTTTTGGCTTCATGGTCACTTTCTTCAGATCAACCAATCGAAAATGTCTAAATCTACCGGCGCATTCTTAAGGCTCCAAACCTTGAAGGATGAAGGTTATGACCCACTCGCCTATCGCTACCTCTGCCTGACTGCACATTACCGAAGCAACCTGAGCTTTACGTGGGAAGCCTTAGATGCTGCCCAAACAGCCTTGCAGCGTCTAAGAGAAAGTGTCTATCGTTGGAGAAACGCACTACCATCAGATGCTATCGATACACAACCAGACTCAGCTTCCTTAACAGCGTTTACTCATTACCTGAACGATGACCTCAATTTCCCGCAAGCCTTAGCAGTATTATGGGGTGTAGTACGCAATGAGGATTTATCTCCGGCTATCCGTTATGCCACCCTCAAACACATTGAACCTGCACTCGGGCTTGAACTCACAACATGGACGCCTCCTGTAATCGATATCCCAGAAAATGTAGCTGCATTGGCTCAAGCACGACAAGCTGCTCGAGCGGCCAAACAATGGGCAGAATCTGATCGCTTGCGCTCGGAGATTGAAACATTAGGATTTAAGGTTGAAGACGTAGCGGGTGGCACATTTAATCTTAAGCCTGTTGCTTCATAACCCTTCCCTCTTACCATCTTTCAATTTCGAAAAACTTATTCATCGTTGTCATTCCGGCTTTTGCCGGAATGACAATCTCAAGAAGATCGTATGGAAACAGAAAGGTGGTAAACCCTCTTCCTAAAAAGAGTACAATCATTTATACCCTCTGTAATTTGATGATGCTATGAATGATTACCTTCGCCGTATTTTAACTGCCCGTGTTTATGATGTAGCGCATGAAACACCCTGTGAACGCGCACAAAGTCTTTCACACCGTCACAACAACCATATCTACCTGAAGCGAGAGGATACGCAACCCGTATTCTCGTTTAAGCTGCGTGGTGCCTATAACAAAATGGCTCAGCTTACGCTTGAGCAGCTCCAACAAGGCGTTATTGCCGCCTCAGCAGGTAACCATGCACAAGGCGTTGCGCTCTCTGCCCAGCGGCTGAATTGCACAGCAACGATTGTAATGCCCACCACCACACCTCAAATTAAAATCGACGCCGTTGCAGCACGTGGAGCAAAGGTAGTGCTACATGGCGAATCGTATTCCGATTCCTATACGTATGCCCAAGAGCTTGCGGAACGTGATGGTCTAACCTTTATTCACCCCTACGATGACCCAGATGTCATTGCCGGACAAGGCACCATCGGAATGGAAATCTTGCGCCAAGTTCCTCACGACCTGGATGCCATTTTTATTGCCGTAGGCGGTGGCGGTTTAATCAGTGGCATTGGTGCCTACGTTAAATCCATTCGACCCGATGTCAAAATCATTGGCGTAGAACCCTTAGACTCGGATGCCATGACCCAATCACTACGCTCAGGAGAACGTGTCGTCCTCAAGCATGTGGGCCTCTTTGCGGATGGTGTCGCCGTCAAACAAGTCGGCGAAGAAACATTCCGTCTCTGTAAAGAAGTGGTTGATGAAATGATTTGTGTGGATAACGATGCCATCTGTGCTGCCATCAAAGACATCTTTGAGGATACTCGTTCCATTATGGAGCCTGCAGGCGCACTTGCCCTGGCAGGACTCAAAGCCTACATCGAACAGCATAACTGGCAAAACAAAAAAGTTGTCGCCATTGCATGTGGTGCCAACATGAACTTTGACCGTCTGCGCTTTATTGCCGAGCGTGCAGAATTAGGTGAAGCACGTGAAGCTGTGCTGGCCGTTACCATCCCAGAGCGCCCAGGCAGCTTCAAAGCCTTTTGCAACCTGCTAGGCAAACGCGCTATTACAGAATTCAATTATCGATATGCAGATCACAACCGTGCTCATATCTTTGTTGGGCTGCAAACACGAAGTAAAGCCGAACGCCATGAACTCATTGAGAGTTTAGAACATGCAGACTTAAAGGTCGTCGATTTAACCGAAAATGAATTAGCCAAGCTGCACATTCGTCACTTAGTCGGTGGGCACGCTCCCAATCTAGCCAACGAAGTTGTCTATCGCTTTACGTTTCCCGAACGCCCCGGTGCGTTAATGGATTTTTTAAATAACATGAGTAGTGATTGGAACATTACACTATTCCATTACCGTAATCATGGTGCAGACTTTGGGCGCGTCTTGATTGGCATGTATGTACCTTCAGGTGAACATCAAGATTGGACCGCTTTTCTTCAGCGCCAAGGCTACGATTTTGTTGATGAAACTCAAAATGCTGCTTATCGCCTTTTTCTTGGCTATAGCACTCACGAGACGTCAACTTCCAACACCTACTTATCCGTTTAAGACAGCATAATCTTATTCACCAGGAGACACTCTATGAAACGGTTGGCATTATTTTCAGTATGGCTAATAACAGCTACCCCCTATCTGGCGCAAGCCCAAGGAGGCGGTGGATTTGACTATACAGATACCGCCCGAGTTATCTCTGCCCGCCCCGTTTATGAACGTACCGGGCACCCCAAGCGCGAATGTTGGGATGAAGAAGTCAGTGAACGTGAATCTCGTGGCAGCAATGGAGAACGCGGACTAGGCGGTACAATCATCGGTGGTATCGCCGGTGGTCTTATCGGCAACCAGGTTGGAAGAGGAAATGGAAGAACAGCGGCCACCGCAGTGGGTGCAGTAACAGGAGCTGTTGTCGGCGATCACATTGAAAATGATGATCGTGATCGCGGTGATCACTATAGTACCCACACAATACAACGTTGCCGTGATATCGAAGATGTACATGAAGAAGTGCATGGTTACGATGTGAAATACAAATTCAATGGCCGCACCTTTACGACTCGCATGAAACATGACCCAGGCAATACCATCAGACTAGGCATTACCGTCCTGGATCAGTAAACATCTAGCTTTTTGAATTAAACTTTTCCTTCATACGTGCCTATCACCTAGGCACGTTTTTTTTCGACTCAATGCCCACTGGCAAGATAGCCCTAAATCCGGTACACTCATTGGCAAGTAAAGTTTTATGGCGGGTCTCCTCGCATCATCAGCTGGAACAACGGGTCAGGTTCGGAAGAAAGCAGCCCACTCTAATCTGAGGAGTGCCGAGGGTCGGGCTCGCCACCCCATCTATTCCTTCTCAATTTCGTAGGTATCTGTCGAAACCCGCACATGAGCTACCTCGTTCTCGCCCGAAAATGGCGCCCTAAGTCCTTTCAGGACTTAACGGGTCAAACC
>Ga0207122_1052_pt1 | contig 19546 bp, 18 predicted proteins | sample Alteio_BWMinHeat_38_FD_153504 | JGI IMG/M metagenome (GOLD analysis project Ga0207122, IMG submission 153504) | Enriched cells from forest soil in Barre Woods Harvard Forest LTER site, Petersham, Massachusetts, United States -... | ecosystem: Environmental > Terrestrial > Soil > Temperate forest >... | reverse complement strand
GTTGCTTTGCGACGATGAGAAAATCGGGCGCGTGCTGCGGCGTACTCTGGGTGACCTGGAAATCGGGGTCGAACATTGTACGACTGCGGAAGCTGCGTTGCGTCAACTGACTCGAGAGCGGTACGAGGCGATCATTGTGGATTGTGCTGGTGCGGGGGCAGCCGACGTTTTGCGCGGAGCTCGGACGGCGCCGTGCAACAAGCGGGCAATTGCGGTGGCGATTCTGGATCCTGGCGCTGGATTGCGATCGGCCTTCGAGGTGGGAGCGCACTTCGTCCTGTATAAGCCAGTTTCGGCGGAGCGTGCCAAATCAAGTTTTCGCACCGCCCGAGCTTTAATGAAGCGGGAGCGCCGGCGAAACCTGCGCAGCTCGGTTCATTTTCCGGGGGAGATGGTCAGCGCCGTATCCGGCGCACGCTTCAAGGTGAATACTACGGATGTAGGTGAAGGCGGGCTGGCAATTTCGCTGCCCCGGCGCAGCAAGCCGCACGGCCGGTGGGATTTGTCATTCAGCCTTCCCGGTTCGAGCACGCGCATGGAAGTGGCAGCGGAGTTTGCCTGGGAGGGAAGCGGGACGCAGGTGGGATTGCGATTCGTGGATCCATCGCCGGAGGTGGCGCGGCAGTTGCGAGAATGGCTGGGCCGCAACGCGCCCGACGGAGAGAAGGACGATCCTCCGGTACGCTGCCAGCTTACGGATTTGAGCTTGCGCGGCTGTTATCTCGGCATTCCATCCCCGTTTCCGGTTTCTACCCGGGTCATACTCTGCATGAAAGCCGCCGGAGCGGAGTTGCGCTCGGAAGGCGTGGTTCGCGTGATGCATCCCGAAGGCATGGGAGTGGAATTCACGCAGACCACGGCTGATCACCGGGCGTTGCTGGAGAAATTTCTGGGTCGGCTGGCGGAAAATCCCGACACCCTGCCGGAATTGCTGGTTGAACCCGAGGGCCTGGAAACTGAACCGGGAGAAACGTCGCAATCTGCCTCGGAAGGTGGCGACACCGATGATCATGATCCTTTACTTGAACTCTTTCGCAATCAGGCGGGGCTGACACCTGATTTGTTTTTGACGGAACTGCGCAAGCAGCGCGGAGTTGCCGCCGCAGCATCCGCTTCCTGACTGCGCCAGAACTTCCTGAGAACAGCTCTTACTGAGGCAGTGGAGTTCCTTCTGCCGGGCCACCTTTTACCAGATCAGTTTTCACCGTCGATTTCTGATTGGCGAAGAGCTCGATCTCAGTTTCGAAATCCTGATATCCGGGCAGCGTGATTCTGATTTTGCGCTTGCCGGGCGTCACCAGCAGGGCCTTCCCGATTCCGTTGAATTCGGCAACATGACCCACGAAAACGCCGTCCACGAAGACTGCGGCGCGATTGGGATTTACGTCAAGCTTAATCTCCGCCGTGACGCGTGGCAGCTGTACCCTGGTATCCTTTTCCATTTTGACTTCGAGGGTTTGGGTTTGTCCGGCGCGAACTGAAACCTTTTGAATGAAGTCGACGTATCCGCCCTGACGAACGGTAATTTCGTGCTCACCGGGCAGGAGAAGGAGTTTTTTCGACCCCTTGAGTTCGTTCAGATAGCCAACATACTGGCCATCGATCCAGACGCCTGAGGTGCGCTCGACCTTGGTTGCACCGACCAGATCCACCTGGCCCAGCACATCGTTTCCAGCGCGTGCGGCCGCGACGAAAAACACGGAGGATAAGAGAAGAAGGATGGAGGTGAAGCTTCGAATGTGCGAAACAGAATTCATGGGAGACTCCACGGAGTGGTGAGATGCGGAAGAAGGAGGAAGGGTAGCCGTCGAGAGTGGATAAGCTGGCCATGACCGGACGGACTGGTGGGCTAGAATAAACGGCGAGCCGGGATGGCGAAACTCGCAGATGCCGCTGCAATCAATGTCATGCGGAAGAAGAGGAACCTTGCAGATGCCGCTGCAATCAATGTCATGCAGAAGAAGAGGAACGAGGTAGAGGAAGATAACGTGGAGACTCTCACGCAAGCGCAAACTGGTGACGAGGAAACGGATGTGTAAAATCGGGCAACGTGCCCTATCATGAGTAAGACAGCCGCGCGCGGGCGTGGCGGAATGGCATACGCAGCGGACTTAAGGAAAACTTGAGTGCTCGTCTGGGAAACCGGCGATGCAGAACTGCTCAAATTCGGGGAAACCTTAAATGGCAATCCCGAGCCAAGCCCGGAGAGACACCGGCCGGGAAGGTGTAGAGACTAGACGGGCAGCGCCTAAGCTCCGGATTTTCCGGAGGAGGGTGAAGGGATAGTCCAGACCGCAAACCTGGCGTGGCCCCCAAGGGTGTCACGTCCGGGCGGCGAAAGCCGTAGACGGTATGAAAATCCGCAGGGCTTAAACGGCCCATGAGGGTTCAAGTCCCTCCGCCCGCACCACCTTCGACGTCATCATTTCTTGCCGCCCTCATCGCGAGGTGTCCTTTCGCCGTCGCCGCTGCTCGCTCTCCTTTGTGATTTCGTTCAAATCCATAACCGGCCGTATCTCAATCGGTCCAAGTCCATACTTAAAACCTGGTTGCTGAGAGACAAGCTGAACAGCATGATTCAGGTCTCGCGCCTCAAGGATCTGAATGCCGCCAAGCTGTTCCTTGGTTTCCGCGTAGGGGCCATCAGTCGTCGCGACTTTGCCGTTTTTCCAGTACAGGGTCAACGCAGTCTCCGGAGGCTGAAGAGGCACTTCGGCAACAAGATGTCCGTTGGCGCGCAGATGGTCGTTGTACTCAAAGCATTCGTCGAACGTTGCGTGTCGCTCGTCCTCGGTCATCCCTTCGAATTTTCCTGGCTCGAGGTATCCCAAGCAGATGTATTTCATTGGTTCCTCCTTGTTTCCTGTAGTGGTGCAGTTTGGCCTTACACGGCTTTGTCATCCTGAGCGTGGCCGTTTTTCAGGCGTAGAGAAGAGCCTGCCCTGAGCGAAGTCGAAGGGATCTCCCGCTTAGCCGGCCCAATGCGCAAGCCAAACTGCCCCACGACCCTTTCCCATGACTCAGAGCCGGAGCTCATCGTCCTGTTATCAGATAGTCGTTCGGGAGACCGAAAATCGACAGCTACTCCACTTTCCTTGGACTCGTCAGACTAATCGAGAGCTTCACTCATGCACTGATCGCCCTCCTCACTTCATGAAAAGAACGATCAATGTGGCGGCGGTCGCCAAATGAAGCAGGATATGCGCGGTGTTTGGGACCATTCCATTGCGCGGCGGCAAGAAGGAATGCGTTTTGCCGAACATGATTTGATAGCGAGCAGCTCGCTCCGGTTCCGGTCGAAAAAGATAAGGTATCCACCAGGCGCGGATTTGCCCGATGAAGAGCAGACCATAGCAATCACAAGCCAGCCGTAAAGCCAGTCGGGATACGGTCGTCTAAAGTACAACAGGCTAAAGCATAGCCCGATGGTCCACGGCACGCTTTGAATAACGGTCACAGTGATAAGACGGGGTCTAGTATCCTGGCTGCGTACCGCTGCGACATCGTTGAGGCGACTAAGCGGAATCCAATCGTGAACCCAGAGAAAAAGAACTTGAAACACTTGGAGAGCGAGCAAAACCATTTCGATTCCGCGATTTGCCGGGAAATGCGGCTGTGCCATCCTCGCACCCTACCACCATTATGAGCTCGATTACTCCGAGTCACGTGCATTCCGGAAGTTGGAATAATCCGGGGACAGACGGGTGCGGGTGCACTCCATCCGTCTGTCCCCGGTCTATTCCGTCCGGTTTGTTCCCGGTCGCTGCTTACCGCGCTGTACCGCTGCCTCGGCGGTGCTCAAGCTGCTCGATCACGCTGTTTAGATCGGGATAGCCGGCGCCAAAGCTCCGGGTCAACCAGTTCCCTCCGCGTTCAGCGACCCTCTCGCCGTCCGCGATAACCTCGAACTGGCCGGTCTTCCCGGGGATAAGGACGGCTTCAATGCCAAGGCGCTTCTTGATGAGGGTCACGAGACTCGCGACCTGGGCCTTGTTGTTCTGTCATGTCGGGCAGTGAACGATCTCGATCTTCATCTCTTCTCCAAACCTTTCAGAAATTCTATCCTTTGATAGGAGTTTGAGGCGATTTATCGTCAGCTTTCCCTTCCGGGAAAAGCGGCGACAGACGGGTGGAGTGCACCCTGGGGTGCACTCCTCGCGTCTGTCCCCGGTTTTCGTCCCTCCCGACTAACAACAAAAGGCCGGCCCGAAGGCCGGCCTCTGAGTTTTGCAACAGCTCTTCTACTTCAACCCGTACTGGAACTGAATGACGCTGCCATCGTTCAACGTAATCTGATAGATGTACGTGGCATTTGCCGCCAGCCCTTTCGTGTTGATGTTGAAGATCCACTGCGAGTCCGGCGAGGGGCTCCAGCGGAACGCCGTGTCGGGTGTGGTGGAATTCGGTGTCTCATCCGGATTCGTCACCACAGTTCCGGTGATGATGCTCACCAGGTAGAAGCTCTGCACCACGGTCGCTGAGACCGAATTTCCCGATGCATCGCATACCCGGAACTTCGCCGGCACCGTGCTTCCACTCTTCCACACACTCGTACCGTCGGAGTTGATCGGCTGCAGGATGGTGTGGCCCGAGCTGCCGAGGCAAGATCCAGTCGAGTACAGAATGGTGAACGTTCTGGAAACGGTGCTGTTGTTATGGTTAGCGTCTCCGGCAAATGAGGCCGTGGCGGTTGCCGTGCCCACCGTATTGTTGGTGTACGTCACGGTTGCAGATTGATTCAGGCCACCCGCTCCCGTCACGGTTGCGGTGCAAGGCGTTACCGCCGAGCCGGTGTAGGTGACGCTGGTCGGACAGGTGATTGCCACCACCGATGCGGCTTTGGCGATGGTGAAGGTCGCACTGCCGCTGCTTGCGGAGTACAGAGAGCTACCCGCATACGAAGCAGTCGCCGCGGCCACGCCGGCATTGCTGTTGTTGCTGTAGGAAACCGCCACACTCGAGTTCAATCCGCCTACGCCCGTCACCAGTGCGGTGCAGGGAGTCTGTGCCGAACCGTTGTAGGTTACGCTTCCAGGGCAGGAGACGACGGTCACCGTGGGTGCTTGCGAGATGGTGAAGCCCCCGCTGCCGCTGTTCCCACTGTGGTTGCTATCGCCTGCAAAGGTGGCGCTCGCAGTCACTGCCCCAGGTCCGGCAGTGATCGGCGAATACGTCACCGGCAAGGTTGCGCTCAGACCGCCAATGCCCGTCACGGCCGCGGTGCAGGGGGTCTGCGCCGAACCGTTATAAGGCACCGTCGCCGGGCACGTCACCGAAACCACCGAAGGCGCCACTGTGATGGTGAAGTTGACGCTATTCGTAGTGGCCGTGTGGTCTGTATCTCCAGCAAACGTGGCCATGGCACTCGCCGTACCGGCATTTACATTGCCGGTATAGCTTACGGTGAGGGATTGGTTCAGCCCGCCCGCTCCCGACACTGCGGCAGAGCAAGGGGTCTGCGCCGATCCGCTATAGTTGACGCTAGGCGGACACGTCACTGTCACCACCGATGGAGCCTGGGTGATCGACCACGCTCCGTTGGTCGGAGTTACGTTGTAGTTGCTGGTAACTCCCACTACGGTGGGAGTGATCGCGCCAGAACCCGCATCCGGTCCCACTGGCCCCGCAGGCGAGTTCGTGCAAGTGATGGCGTCCAAGTTAGTGCTCACGCTGCATGCAGTTAACGCGTGCGCGCTGCCATCGTATCCACCGCTGTAGCCCCCTGCCGTTGCCGTGATTGGCGCCTTTGCGATGGAGAACGTCGCGTTCCCGCTGCTGGCGTTGTTGTCGGTGTTGCCGGCAAAATTCGCGGTTGCGGTTGCTGTTCCAGCAATGGTGTTGTTGGTGTATATCACCGTCACCGTTTGCGTGAACCCACCTCCACCCGTCACTGTTGCGAAGCAAGGCGTTTGCGCCGTGCCGATGTAGATCACGCTCACAGGACACGTAACCGTCGTCACAGAGATCGCCTTCGCAATCGAGTACGACCCACTCACCGGGGTGATTGTGTAGTTGCCCAGGTTGGAGCCGCTCACGGCCGGAAGGATCGTCGTTACACCCGCATCCGGCCCAACCGATGCCGGAGTATTGGTGCAAGTCAGGTCGCCCGTGTAAGTGCCGCTCACCACGCATGCCGAAGGCGATTTCGGGGTTCCGTCGTAGATCGAGGACCCGTTTCCCGCCGTCGCAGTGACCGCCGCCATCAAAACGTTAAACGACTGCGTAACATTTGCAGCCGCATTATTATTGGTGTCGCCTGCCTGAGACGCCGTCACCTGGCACGAACCCGCTGCCGTCAGGTGCAGAGTAGATCCGGAGGCAGAACAGCTTCCCGTGGTCGCGAAGCTCACCGCCAGTCCGGAACTCGCCGTCGCGTTCACCGTAAAGTCCGGCGTGCCGAAGGGCACATCGGGCAATGCCGCGAACGTGACGGTCTGATTCGCCTTGGTCACCGTCGCCGACGTTGCACAGGTGGCTGTGACGCCACGCGGATCGGTGGCCTTTGCCACCACGCTATGGCTGCCTACCGCCCCATAGTTCTGGATCAAGTTGACCGTCGCCGCCGTCGGAAACGCCACCACGTTGCTATTGGTTTGCACCGGGTTGCCGTCCACCGTCCACGCCACGCTCAGGGGTTGATTGCTGGGATCGAAAACGCTGGCCGACAGCGTTCCGGTTTGCCCGTAGGGGACGCTGATCGGCGACGAACACGTTGAGGTCGGCGGCGCCACCGACACCACAATCGTTTTCGAAGCCGAGGTCTGCTGGAAGTTGTTATCGGTGGCCACGTACGTAATCACGTACGTCCCCGCCTGCAACGAGGTCGGCGTCCAGTTGAAGGTGCTGGTTACCGGAGGTGTCAACATTGCATTCAGATTGCTGGCCGTCGCTCCCACTGGTACGCCGGAGGCGTTCAGCGTAATCTTCGCGCCGACATTGGCGCTGTTTCCGGTTGCAGTGAAAGACACGGGCGTGCCGGTCTGAATCGTCTGCGTCGTCGCCGCCGGAGCCAGCGTGAGCGTAGGCAAATCGCCCACAGGTGTGACGAACTTCAAGATCAGATCGACTGGAATGCTCGACTTGATGTTGTTGTTCGTGTCGCGCGCTTCCACGATTATCTGCGTATCCCACAGATCGCCCGCTTTTGGTGCGGCGAAGCCGCAGTTGCCGCCGGTGATGGAGGTCTGGATCGCCGCGGTGTTCCATGTCACAACTCCCGCCGAGCTGATGCTGAATCCAGGTGGTTGCGCGCTGGGTGATCCGCCCGGTTCATAGGGAACGGCGGCGTTCGGGCACGGCAGATAATTAATTCCCGAGAGGTCCGTGGGCCCATAGGCTTCTAAGAACGTTGCCACGCGGAAATTCAGGTGCACGGTGGGATCGATATCGGTTACCGCGCTGCCCAGGTTAAATGTCGCTGTGGGTAGCAGTGGCACGGCAATGAATGCCGGAACCGAAGCCACCGGCGCCCCGTTGGCATAATTCGACACCGACGTCGAAATATATTCCGGTTCGTCGTGCCCCAGTTGCAGGGTGCTGATCCGGTTTGAGCCGAAGAAGTTCGCGGTGAAGGGACCGGGGGCGCTGTAAATGTGGGAAAAAGTAAACGTTGCCGTGTACCAGTCTTCCGCCTGGTTCACTGATGTAACTGTTCCGTTTGGGGTGAATGAGCCGGAGCCGTCGCCAAAGTCAAATGTGCCATTTCCTGAAATGTTTGCCATGTTGACCGTCGTGCCAACTGACGGGCAGGCGACGCCACCTCCGCAGACACCCGGATTATTCGGATAGCTCCAGCGTTGCGAATACTGAAAGGTAAACTGAATCGTATACTGCGAGCCTATGGAGCTGGTTTCGCTCCAGGTGATGGTGCCGCCGCGCAAGTGCGTGGCCATTGCACCGGGCACAAGCAGGGTGAGAAAGCTTAGGACGATAAACGCACGTCCAGAGAAACGACGAAGGGCTTGAAGGATTGTCATTTTGTGTGTGTTTTGCCTTAGAACGTCAAAGTCATGGATCCGGTTGAGTTGACTGGGTCGTTTAGCGCGGTACCATCGGTTGAGCCGCTGCCCGTGGTGATCGCTGCATATTGCACCGTGCCCGCCTCGACCGCGAGCTGCACCGAAGTGAGTGCCTGCACCTGGCTTCCCGCCAGCGTGGCAAACCCGCCGGTCACGCTTCCGTTCAGCACTCCCAGCTGCACCAGCTTCTCGCCAATCGGTTCGTCCGGATCGGGCAAGGAATAATCGGGTAGCGCGTTGGGATTCACCGCCGCCGTATATGAGACATTGAAGGCCCAGTCGCCGCTCGTGACCGTGCCATCCGGCGCCGTCGCCAGTGCCAACGTAAGCACTCCCGGCAAGTCGCCGGTCGCCTGCATCGTCACCACAGATCGCCCTTGGTCGTCCTGAAATTGGCTTGCGATCGCAAGCGTGATGTTGTAAGTGGTTTGAGTCTGTTGTGCCGCCGAGCGAGCCGTGCCGGCTGCAACCATCAGAGTGGTGAGGGCGCATAAAACACACGTCCGCACCCAACGCGAAGTCCTCCGCATAGTGCTCTCCTTTTGCGCTCGCGATAGGTAACGCGAAACGCCATGTTGATTTTTATGGTGTTGAAAAAAGACGGCCAGAGAAGCGCACTCACTTTGCGCTATGGACCTTCGAATGTATATGGCACGAAAGAGTGTCCACGCCCTCTTTCGTGGGGGGTAGTGGAAATATGGGGACAAGGGAAGCCGGTGAAGCTAGTTTTTTGCTTGGCAGTTTTGGGGTGTACTCCATCCGTCGTCCCCGGGTTTCCCCCAGAACGCGAAGGAGCGGCGCACCCACTGTGTTGGCAATGCCCGCAAGATCAAAAGCCCGAGCCGCCCGGCTGAGATCCTTCGCCAAGAGCGCTCAGGATTTCAAGTAACGGAGCGCAACGGATCCCGACTTAAAAGTCTTTGACTCGACAAGTTTTAATCGGCGTTTCTCCGGCAGGTTGACATCTTCAAACAACCGTCTTCCTTTCCCAGCAATGACTGGCGAAACGACAAGACGATATTCGTCAATCAGGCCAAGCCCCATCAGTTGTGAAGGAACATCTACACCGCCGACCAAAATACTTTTGCCTGGTTCTTGTTTCAATTTGAGTATTTCGTCGCGAAGGTTGGTACGAACAATTCTCGTATTTTTATCTTCAGCGCTAGCCAATGATCGTGAAAAAACAATCTTGTTGAGGGCGTCAAATGCCTGAGCAAATTCGATATCCGATTTTGTCTCGGACTGGCTTTTTGCGATATCAGGCCAATAAGGAACCATCAATTGGTAGGTTTTGCGCCCATAGACGAGCAGGCCAGCATCATCTCGCAAGAGGCGCGTGTAATGTTCATGTAAGTCTTCATCGGGATTGAATTTGGTGTGGTCGCAGCAGCCGTCGAGGGTAACGTTGATTGCGTAGATTACATTTCTCATTTGATTGTCCTTTCTCATGATCGTCCTCTATTTTGAATCAGCGCTTATGCGTCCTTTGCACGGTCCGGCTTAGCGGCCTTCCGTTCCGTCCGACCAGCGTTGCACGGCAACCACGAACGAAGTCAGGTGCTCCACGGGGTCACTCATACCAACGACGGGGGAACCCGGCTGATTCGCTCCCCAGATTGCGGGGTCGGTGTCCGAATAGAAAAACATGAGGTGGGGAGGCCAGTGCGGGCTGCTGTCGCCGCCGTATCCTTCCTTGGACAGCATGTAGCACATCGCCCCGGCCTCCATCGCCGGCGATTCTTTTTTGGCGATGGCGGCTTTGATTGACTCGGTCATCTGAGCTTGTGTATGCCCCGCCAGTCCCCACTCGGTCTCTTTGGCGAGGCGCACAAGGTAGGAACGCGCGGCTGCCGCGTTAAAACACATGGGAACCCGCACCTTCGGATTCCAAAAGTCAGGGTCCGCAGCGGATGTCCACCCTCGTCCCACGATACACACGAAACCGTTCTTGCCTTTGACCGCCGTTTCGAAACCATGCCGTCCAAGAACCTGCACCTCGGCATCGCGTGCAATCGAGTCCGGTGCTGCAGTGCGCGCCAGGGCGATTTCCGCGGCTTGATCCGTCATGAGGTACTGGTCGATTGGGGCCATCTTCGCATACGTTGTGGTGGTAAGCGGTGTCGTGGCGGCCTGCGCCACCGCCTGATATGCCGTACCAAGCACGAGAACCAGTGCAAAGCTTTTGATTGCGATTGCGCTAGTTTTATTTTTCCGCACCGGCATAATTCCCCTTCTCCCGTAACGGTCTTCTTCCTGTGACGGTGTTCTTTCTGTAGGTCTTGAGCGGTCCGGTTGCCCTGCCTTCACGATATAGTCGAACGGCCGGACCGGAATTCGACAAATCGTCCCGGAAAGTTTTTCTTCTTCCGCCCAAAAAGGCACTTGCCCCATTTCTCACGTTCTTTACGAGAAATGGGGCAACCGGCGCGCCGGATTTAGGCGCAGGTCACGTAGTTTATTTGTAGCTTAAGTTCATTTGAGCCGACTAGCCCAATACTCAGGCCGTCTGCTGCCATGCGCGACGGCCCAAATAATGATCGTGCCTTCCTGCTCAGAATAAATAATGGAAAAAGGAAATCGCCAAAGAAGGAACCGTCGAGTCTTGCCCTTTCCCAACGGCCATCGTTCCGGACCTTCGCGGATCGTCGCGACCGCTCGATCTAGCTCTGCGACGAAGTCCGATGCGGCCTTCGGGCTGCCCTTGCGATACCAAGCGACCGCGCTCTTAACATCCGCGCCTGCGCCTTGATGGTAGCGAACGCTCCTAGCGCTCATTCAACATCGCCAACAACTCCTGATGCAACTCTTCCCAAGGGACAGTCACCGCCTTGCCAGCTTGCAGATCTTGCATGCGGCGCGCGACCTCTTCATCCCAAGCCGCTTGAACAGATCCGTCGCTCTCTTCGAGACTGTCGAGCAGGGTGTTAGCCAATGCGGTGCGCTCGTCCACCGGGAGGGCAAGCGCGCGTTTCAAGAGATCGGCGACCTCTGGACTCATGGCGTTATTTTACCCCGGTTTCGTTCCGCCGGGTGCCGCAAATCGCCTGTCGCCGTCGCAGGAAACGCAAGACCGGCTCACCGCAACCTCGGGATTGCGTAGTGTGAAGTGGTGTATGGGTCCGTGGTACCCACTCGCCGAAAACCGCGGCGAGTGTGGCAGCCTCGATTCGTGGTAGTGCTAGGAGTTAAGAATTAGGATGTGTGGGCAAGCCCCCCGGCCAGCCCGGCATGCGCAGTGGTTGAACTCTGGAACCCGACTCTTCCGTAACGTGCTCGACGAGACGTTTGGTGTCAAAGTGATTAGCAGATCCGTCGGCTTTCGGAACCATGAGCGGATAACCTACTAACGACTTGTGTGCGGCATCGAACAAAACGACGATTAGCATGCGGAAACTGCTGACGGTATTAGTGGCCTCGGGGGTGTTTTTCGCCGTAGAGGTGGCGGGGCACTCGGATCTTGTGGCGGTCGCCGCGGCGCAGCAAGTCACGACAATTGAGCCCCACGACCTCCAACCGGTGCCGGACCGGCAACCTCCAACTAGCGAACGTCTCGTGCAGCTTCATAAGGCCCTCGCATCATCGGGTGATCCTCATGACGTTATTCTTGAAATCGGCTGGATAGGAGACGCCTCGTCCGTTCCGTTCTTGATCGACGCATTGGCGAAACAGGGGAACGTGCCGCGCCAAGGACTGTACGCCTCCATTGACACTCGGTTTCATACGCTAGATGCCCTCCAATCAATCACCAATCACGATGCTGGACGTAATGCTGAAGACTGGCGACAGTGGTACGAAAAAAATAAAGACAAGACGCAAGAGCAATGGATCAAAGACGGGTTCGTCGAACATGGGTTTCCTGTCTCCGATCCTCCGGACGACGCGTTCGTTACGGCGTTAATTAAAGCTTCGAATCCGAAATATCAGCCGCGGTACCACCAAGTGAATGCCCTGCGAATCCTGCGGACAATCCCTTCGGACAACGTCGTGCGATTGGCAAAGCCATTGAGCGTATCAAAGGAAAGTGCCACCAGAAGGGCGACCATCGCAGCTCTTGAAATAGTTGACGGCACGGGTCGTCTGCAGGTTCTTCGCGACCTCGCAAAGGACAGCGACGTCGACATTGCCGAGAGCGCGCTCAGAACGCTGAACGAGGCCCTGCGTTCGACTCTACCCATGATCTCTGCGGAGACGGTCTGGGACATCCGACTGGCAAAGGCGGGAGTTCACGTTCTCAACGTTCTCGACGATCACAGTGTCGTCCTCGCGATCGGATACGGCATTGTAGACAAGACTCGTGTTGTCGGCTTCGACCTCTCGTCTCACAAGATAATCTGGACATATCCGACGACAGAGGCCGTACGGGGGAATGCGGTTCGGATTGGAGACCGCTTGTACTTCGTCGACGATGACCGAGTGGTTCATTGTATTTCAGTCGGAGGCAAACCGGTGTGGGCAAAGCCGTTGACCTCGAATCCCAATCGAGGAACGAGCGGGCCGTCGATCGTTGCGGCGTCGGGCCGCTTGTTCGTGCCAGACGAGAAGTCCCTGTACGTCGTAACGCCCGATGGTCAGGTACAGACCTATTCGATGGGCGAGTACGTATCTCGGGATCTCGGGAAGGGACGGCGGCGCGTGTTTTCGGCCATTAGCAACGGTCCGCTTCTGGTGTTCGACGACCCGACCCAACCACCAACTCGCGTGAATACCGGACTGAAAATTGCCCACCTATCCGCGTTCGGCGACGTGGTCTGCGTCGTGAGCTTTGGTCCCACCTACCAGCTCCAGTGTCTGGAGCAACAAACGCTTCGCGAGCTGTGGCGCGCCGATCTGCCAAATGAAACGGGCGCATATAACGGACTTGAGCAGGACGGCGAGAACATCTACATTTTGGCGCAAGGCCGCTCGCTGGCCTTCAACGTTGCGACCGGGAGCCGGCTGTGGGCGACCGACGAGTTCACGAGCTTTGCATTTTTCAAGACCTTCGGTCGAACTGCCCTGACGCGCAACAGCGATTTCGATCTTGAGTGGCGTGACTCGTCGTCGGGCGAAGCGGTCGGGGTATGGGGAAAGCGAGACGGCGGCTTTGCCTCGGATGTGGTGGTGGCCGGTGAGAATGTCCTCGTTGAAATCAGCGACAGCAACGGTCGAGGGGATGGCTTGCTTCTGTTGAGGGTTCCGGACGCGCTCAAACAGCGACTCAGTGTTCGTTGACGACAAGTCGTCTTAGGAAACTTTTCTCACTGCCCCGCATTCCGCCGCGACACTTCCAGCTTCTCTGCTAAACAGCTTTGCCAGCGGCGAATGCTTGGCGCAGCGCGGACTTCCAACTCGCGCTGAATTGTTTGGAGGCTTCGCCGTCCGGCACGAGGAGGTCGAATCCATGAAAGGCGCCACGCACGACCAGGAGTTCGGTTGCGACTCCGGCATGGACGAGCCGGCGCGCAAACTCCATGTCTTCTTCGACGAACAGGTCGATAGAACCGACGCCGATCCAGGCAGGCGGCAGGCCGGCGAGGCTGGCAACCCGGGCGGGTACGGCGGCTGCCGGCACCTTGGACGAACCCGCTGGAACACCGAGCAGCGAGCTCCAGGCAAGACGATTGGCACTCGCGGTCCAGATGAAGTTGCCAATCGCAGGCGGCGGTGGGTTGGAACTGCCCGTTCGGTCGTCTAGTGCGGGGTAGATGAGCAGCTGGAAGCAGATGGGAACGTCTTCTTTGTTGCGATCAGGTTCGTTGCGATCGCGTTTCTTGCGGTCGCGCGCGTGAATGGCAAGGCTCGCTGCGTGGCCGCCGCCCGCGCTTTCACCGCCCACGGCAATTCTGGAGCGATCAATGCCGAGCTCCGCCGCATGGGCGTGAACCCACTTGAGCGCGGCGTAATTGTCCTCAAGCGCGCCGGGATAGCGCGTCTCCGGAGCCAGCCGGTAGTCAACCGAGACGACGACGCAATGGCAATCGGTCGCGATCTCCTGGAGCAGGGGCATCCACCCGGGGCCGGTCATCATGAAGCCGCCGCCATGCATGTGAAGAAACAACGGCTTGCCCTTCTCTGCGGGCGCAGGATCAACCACCCACAGACGAACCTCGGGTGCTCCTGGCGGCCCGGGGATGTGCCGCTCCACAGGCTGCGGCGCGGGAGCAGGTAACGGGGGCGCGCCGGGCATTTGCCGGAACTGGCGGACCATCTCCAGTGAGAGACCAAAGGCGGGAAACTGCTTAAGTGTAGGAAGAAGTTCCGGATCGACAAGGGAATATGGGTCTGCAATCGCCGGCGAAGTTTCTGAGCGCGACGCTTGCTCAGTCTCCGCCAGCGTGGCTGCAGGCGCGAGTCCCCAAGCCAGATTAAAACCGGCCAGACCAAAGCCGGCGGTGCGGATAGCGAAGTCGCGACGAGTGAGTTGATTGCTCATTTGAGTAGAAGGCGACTACTGGCGCATCTCGGCGGCCACGTCGTCGCCGAACTTCTCTTGGATATACTTTTGGGTCTCGGGATCGAAGTCGGTCATGTCAAACATCCGGCGAACTTCGACCATTTCGTTATCCTTTCCGGGGATGCGTGAGGCCCATTCGAGCGCCTCTTCGCGCGACTTCACCTGGATGATCCAGTAGCCGCCGACCACTTCCTTCGTTTCGGCAAACGGACCGTCGGTAACTTTCGATTTTCCGTTTTTGAAGCTGACGCGCGCACTCATCGTCGAGGGCGGCGTGAGCCCGTCGAGCGCGAGCAGCACGCCGGCTTTCCCCAGTTCCTCGTTGTACTTGCCCATCGCCTCCATGGATTTGAGGTTGGGCGTCCAGCCAGGTTTTGCGTTTTGGTACTCTTTCGGAAACATGATCATCATGAAGCGCATGGTGTTCTCCTTGTGTATAGAGTGATGTGTAATAAGTATTGACTGTTGTGCGGACACCGTATCAGGGCCGCTACTTTTATATAAGAGCTCTGGACCGCGCTGGGCACACAAAGTTGCGAGTTGCCAGGCGCCGGTTGCGCGGTGCGGCTCCACTTACTAGTCGAACGGGATGGCGGGGAATCGACACGCGATTTGCAAATTTTTCGCCGGGTGAGACTATTCCGTTGCTTTCTCCGGAGCCGGGAAGAAAAGAAGCTCGCGCACCTCACCGGCCACATCGCAGGCGATGGCACCCTTCTTCGCCCATGCCAACGCCTCGTTGATATCAGCGCATTCCAGTATCCAAAATCCGCCCATGTGCTCCTTGGTCTCGGTGTACGGCCCGTCGGTGACGAGCACTTTGCCGTCGGGCTGGGCCCGCAGCGTCTTCGCGCTGCCAGCCGGCGAAATGCCGCAGGCGAACTTCCTCACGCCGGCGGCAATCATTTCGCGGTTGAGAGCGTGGATCTCTTCGATCATCGCTTCGGTTACGGTAGACGGGTCGAAATCGTCGGGCATGTAGTTACAAACCAGATACTGTGGCATCACTTCTCCTTGTTTTCTGTGACTTGTTTTCTGTAACTCAGAGCCGTAGCTCATCGTTCTTTTGCATATAGTCGTTGGGGAGACGGAAAATCGACAGCGACTCCAATTTTTATTTCGGGGCGGGTGGCCCTCGTCTCCCATCCGCCACGCATCCCTCAAAAAGGCTGGGAGCGCAAAGCTCAGTTACAGTTCGCCCGGCCACTTCTCGCAAAGGACGCGAGAAATCGAAGATGGAATAAACAGTACCTTCCGCAGTTTTAATAAGCAAAGCACGCCAGCTTCGATGGAGGCATTTTGCAATCGAGACTTCATTGGCGGCAGTGGCGGAGATTAAGGAGCAATTCATTTCGATGGTCCATCGAGTATTGCACTGGTTCCTGCGACGGCCTGAGGAAGCCCCTCCGTTCGCCGCCGCCATCTTCGAGCGCCTCCCCGTGGGGGCGATATTTCTTATTGAGGGGATACTGAAATTCCGTTCGCCGGAAGAATTCGGCGTCGGACGCTTTATTCGAATTGGCATTCCCATCCCGCAATTCTTCGCGCCCTTCGACGGAGTTTTTGAAGTGGTCTGCGGAGTCTTGCTCATACTGGGCCTGTTCACGCGGTTTGCCGTGGTCCCCATGATCATCAACATGCTCGTGGCCATCTATTCCACAAAGATCCCCATACTCCTCAGCGGCGGCTTTTGGAAGATGGCGCATGCTGCGCTGCTCGATTACGCCATGCTTTTCGGCTTGATCTCCATACTCATTGCGGGCGCGGGAACCTGGTCCTTAGACGAGCGCTTAGCGTACCGATGGCAAGCCTTTTTCAAGGATTCCGGTGGCCGGCCCACATCTCCCATTCGCGACGCATCCCTCAAGTAGGACAGGGTAGCGGGTGGCCCAGCTTTAACGATCATTGCGTGCACCAATATCGCTGAGGGTGCCGCATCCTTGCTTTTTTTTCAAGGGCGGCGAGCCGGAATCCACCCACCATTTTTTCTGACGAGTCTCTTACTTCAACTGCCGAATCCGCTCTTGCAGGAATTGCCGCTCTGGTTCCTGTTGGGTCAGGGCCAGCGCCTTCTCATAAGACGCTCGAGCCTCAGCCGTCCTGCCGAGCCTGCGGTACATATCAGCACGGGCAGAATGCGCCAGGTAATAATTTGCCAATTCGCCGTGTTTTCCAGAAGAATCCCCCAACACCGCGTCGATCTGCTCCAGACCGGCCTCTGGACCATCGCGCATGGCAATGGCCACGGCACGATTTAGCAGCACAACCGGCGAAGGCTGAATTCGTACCAACTGGTCGTAAATCGCAACAATCTGCCGCCAGTCGGTAGCGGCGACCGATTCCGCCTCCGCATGAACGGCCGCGATCGCAGCCTGCAGTGTGTAGGAGCCGAAGCGGCGGAACTTCTGCTGAGACTTCAGAGTCTTCTCGAGCAATGCCACTCCCTCAGCGATCTGCTCCCGGTTCCAGAGCGCGCGGTCTTGATTCTCCAGCAAAATCAGCTCTCCGGTAGGCGAGGTTCTCGCGGCACGACGGGATTCCTGCAGCAACATCAGGGCAAGCAGTCCCATTATTTCGGCCCCCATCACTTCCGGCTGCGGCCGAGGCTCGGCCAAATGAAGCGCGGTCAGGTGAAGTTCCATCAGCAACCGGCCCAGTCGAATCGCCTCGCCGGTCAGGTCGGCCCGCGTTACCTCCGCTCCCGCCGCAGCCGAGTAACCCTCGTTAAAGACCAGATAGATGACATGAAGCACCGCGCCCAGTCGCTCCGGCAATTCCCGCGGCGTCGGCACCTCGTAGGGAATCCGCGTTTCTCGAATCTTTGCCTTGGCGCGCACGATGCGCTGCGCCAGCGTACGCGGAGTGGTGAGGAAGGCCTTTGCGATCTCCTCGGTTGTTAGCCCGCACACCTCACGCAGGGTGAGCGCAACGCGCGCTTCCGGCGCCAGCGATGGATGACAACAGGTAAAAATCAGGCGCAGCCGGTCGTCTTCAAGAAAATCGTCATCAAGGCTTTGCTCTGGATTGGACCTATCCGTAGAAATCGATTGCGCTTCGATATGGTGCACGAGTTCATCTTGCGATGCATCGAATCTTGCCCGCCGACGCAGAGTATCAATGGCTTTGAATCGGGCCGTCGAAATCAGCCATGGCCGCGGGTTATCGGGTACTCGACTCTTCGACCACAGGCTCAGCGCAGCCGCAAAGGCTTCGTGCATCGCCTCCTCGGCAAGATCAAAATCACCCAGCAAGCGGATTAGAGTTGCCAGGATTCGTCCCGAATCCACGCGATAAAGGGAATCGAGCAATTCGCGTACCTGGTCATCTATCTGATCGGGGGAACGCTCGGACATGACACGCTCGGACATGATCACGACCTTAGCAAACCCGCTACTCCGAATCAATTTGGCGAGCCTTGGGCGAACCGATTTCTCCATTCGAAATCGAAACTTATGTATAATCCGCCGATGCAAGGCATACCCTGGAGCACAATTGCGCCTGGGTCGCTCTTGCTCATCTCGGCCCGCTCAACAGGAGGATAGGACGTGAAATCTCCGAAACCTGAAAAGTCGAAGCCGCCTGTCAAAGTGGAGCAGCGCGGGCGCATCCTTGGAATCGGCGGTGTCTTCTTCAAATCCGCTAATCGTGATCAGATGCGCGAATGGTATTCGAAGCATCTTGGACTCGCTGACACAGGCAGCGGCGTGATGCTTCCGTGGCGCGAGCACGACGACCCGCAAAAGGAGCACGTTACCGTTTGGACTATCTTTCCAGCCTCCAGTAAGTATCTCGATCCCAGCCCCGCACCGTTCATGATCAACTACATCGTGGACGATATGGATGCTTTGCTCGACCGCTTAAAAAAAGAGGGAGTAAAGATTGACGACAAACGAATGGATGAATCCTACGGTCGCTTTGCCTGGATCTATGATCTGGATGGGAATAAGATTGAGCTCTGGCAGCCGCTGCCCGCCAAGCCGTAAGCGGCTGTTATGAAGTTTGCATCTGTGTAGGCACTTTTCATGGAGTATTTGTTTGTAGAGCCTTAAGGCGTGAGCGGAGTCAGGGGTAGGCGGGGATATACTTCTTCACAACCCCATCATGAAGCGCCACGTCCTCATCTTCGGTTTCGTCGGCGGCCTCCTCATCGCCACCCTCCAATACACCGAATACCGCTTCGTCGTCATCGAGCACTCCGTCGAGCTCTACAGCGCGCTCGTCGCCATCCTCTTCGCGACCTTCGGCATCTGGCTCGGCCTCCGCATCACGCGCCGTCGCGAAACCATCCGCGAAACGGTCGTGGTGAGGGAAGTGCTCGTCCCCGCGGAAGCGCCCGCCCTCGAACCCTTCGCTCCGAATACGGCTCAGCAGCAGGCCCTCGGCATCACGGCACGCGAGCTCGAAATCCTCACCCTGGTCGCCCGCGGCTTGAGCAATCGCGAGATCGCCACGCAGCTCTTCGTTTCCGAAAACACCGTCAAGACTCACTGTGCCCGCGCCTTCGACAAGCTCGGAGCCGCACGCCGCACCCAGGCCGTCCAGCGCGGCAAAGAACTAGGCCTCCTGCCGTGACCGCGTCACCCGAAAGCATGATTTCCGCTCCATTCCCGTAAAATCATCCGAAAGGATGACGACATCCGGCACCGTCGCACCCTATTGTGACTCCATTCTCACTTGCAAAAGGAGCGTCACATGAAAAAAACAGTTCTCACCTTCGGGCTCATTTCCGGCGTCATCATCTCCGTCCTTATGGGCGGCTCGCTTCTCCTCGCCGACAAGATCGGCTCCGGCCACAGCATGGCAATCGGCTACACCATCATGGTGGCGTCGTTCCTGCTAATCTACTTCGGCATCCGCAGCTACCGCGATGACACGCTCGCCGGTCAAATCTCCTTCGGCCGCGCCTTCGCCTGCGGCGTCCTGATCGCCCTCATCACCACCGTCTGCTACGTCGCCATGTGGGAGGTCCTCTACTTCAACTTCATGCCCCACTTTATGGACAGCTACTTCGCCGCGCAGATTCACCAGGTCCAGTCCTCCGGACTTGACCCCGCCACGACCGCCGCGCAGGTCGCTGCCATACGGCGTTCTCAGC
>Ga0207122_1050_pt1 | contig 19842 bp, 21 predicted proteins | sample Alteio_BWMinHeat_38_FD_153504 | JGI IMG/M metagenome (GOLD analysis project Ga0207122, IMG submission 153504) | Enriched cells from forest soil in Barre Woods Harvard Forest LTER site, Petersham, Massachusetts, United States -... | ecosystem: Environmental > Terrestrial > Soil > Temperate forest >... | reverse complement strand
CCCCGCAATTGCGCTGATTCATCCGCACCACATTCATGCCGGCCGCCAAAGCGTTTCGCGTGATCCCCAGCATGTATTGCGATTCGCTTGACCCCTCCAGCCCGTGCACGATGATCAACGTCAACGCGCTCCTCCGCTCCGCCTGCCAATGACAGTGACATAGAACAGGAATTCCCGCTTCCACTTCGATTAATCTTTGTTCCGCTGGCGGTAACTTGATTCGGCGGGAGAGAAAGAAAGCCGCGAGAGTCTGCGCATGCCCGCCGCGCAACCACGAGCGCGGCCGGAAGTCGGTGGAAACGAACCCCGGCCGCTTCTCCGAAAGACCGCTCTCGATTTTGATTTTTGGAGTTGGAGATTGCAAGCGTCACCGCGCAGTTTGCGAAGTTCCCGTAAAGCGATTCTAATAGCAGTAGTCTGCTGCACGGGAGCGATCTACATGCCAATTTTTGAATATGTCTGTCAGGAATGTCAGCACCAGTTCGAGACCTTGATCTTCGGGCGCGACAAAGCGAGATGCCCCAAGTGCCAAAGCAAAAAGTTGAGCCCGCAGCTCAGCGTCTTCGCTGTCTCCGCGAAAGCCTCGACCGGCACAACGGCAGCCCCTACCGGTGGTTGCGGCTCCTGCGGCGATCCTCGCGGCCCGGGCGCGGAATGTTGCTGGTGATCCTCACCGCGAATGATCCGTTCGTTCGTATTTTGCCGGAGACGCGGCAGAAACTTCTTTCGAATCCCAACATTATTTATATCGAGAGCGAGAGCGGTGGGCATTGCGCGTTTGTGGGCGAGCGAGAAGGGTCTTCAAGTTATGACGGGCGGTGGGCAGAGCGAGAGGTGGTGGAGTTTGCGAAACAATTTCAGTAGGGTTTGCAGCACAGGAAGCATGCTCCTGCTGGAGGCAGTCTGTGTAAGGGCTCGCGGCCAATAGTGCTCGAGCCACACGTTCAGTTGGCACGAGCGGGAGGGCGGAACCATGCCAGAATTTCACCGCCGTGTCCCTTGAGGCGTGTTCGCAGATAGGCGAGAAGGAGCATTGCGAGGGAAATTATGAGGAGTCCGGCCGATGCAGTTCGAATGCTGACGCTATGTTTGGGCAGGATCGAGACGCGACCGTAAACGAAATCGATGTGTACCCAGTAGACCAGCAGGGAGGCCTGTCCCAGTTGAATCAGAGGACTGAAGCCCCACTCTCGGGCATGCCATCTTCCAACAATCCATCGGCACCAGGCATAACTCGCGGTGAGGATCACCAGCAACATTCCGAGACGAAGCAGAAAAAAGTTTGGACTGGTGTGCCAGTAATCATAGACCGCGTAGAGTTGACTCGGCTGTGCGTCGAACCAGCGAGAGACTACAACCAACGCTAAGCCCCCCGCACCCAGGGCAACGAAAGTTGAGGCTTCGCCCCGGCGGCTGCTCTGGCTCTGCAAAATAAATCCAGCGGCCAGACCGGCGAAGGCGAAAGCGGTCCATGGAAAAATTGGGAAGAGCCACGCTTGCGGTATGCCTAGATTGTGAACGCCGTCGATGTAGGATTCCAGCGGCCAGGGCAGCCAGCGGGGGCGCCATGAGGTCCAGATCAGTGGCGTGAGCAAAGAAATCAGCAGCGCGGTTCCAGCCGACGCGAGAACCAGTGCGGACCTTGCGCGCTCTCCTTCCTCGATCGACAGCACGATCCAGCACAGAATGCCCATGAGCATCATGGAGAGGCCGATGGTATTGAGGATATCCACGCGCAGCAGATCGCTGAATGGCGCCCAGCCCCAGGCGATGACGTATTCTTGCAGGCGGAAGAGCAGGCCAAAGGCAAGGATCTCCGCGCCGCGGCGGATGGTGGTGCGGGCGATTTGCGTGGGTGGAAGATGTTTAGTCCGGAGTTTTTCGGTTACCAGTGCGAATGAGATTCCAGCGAGAAATAAAAATAAAGGAGCGGGGAAGGTTCCGCCCAGCTGCGAATACATGAAGAATTTGCTCTGGCGCGCACTGGGGCTGAGCCAGGAGTCGTAGCAGTGGGTCTGGAACATCAGGACGCAGGCCAGGCCGCGCATCCAATCGATATAGGCGAGGCGAGATGAATGCGATGCCACCATGCGCGCTGCCCGCAGGCAAGGTGGCAGTATAAGGCATGAGCGGCGCGGTGGAGTTTCGCGACTATTTTGTGGATTGAATCTGTATGAGACTGGTTGGCTCCGTTGGGCCGGGACGCCGTCGACTTGAAGGGCGGCCGCTACGGCGCAGGCGCGTTACCGCCGAGCCAACCCGGAGCGAAGCATTTGCCAGGTGTCCAACACGAAGCGGTCCGACAATTTTCTCGTTCTGAATCCAGTGGAGAGCGCTGCTGATGCTGCATCCGCACTGGGTGCAATCCGGGTCTCCGCCGAAGACGCAGGGCTCCACGCGGCTTAGTAGATCGGCGGAATAGTTGACCGACATTTTGGAAAACAGACAACTCCGTGGATTCGACGGCGGGTTCACGAAGGCGCGAGCCATACCATCCGGAATCAGCAGCTTCGAATATCGGGCCGCCAACGGGGGCAATTCATGGGCAACGCGTTGACGGTCCTGCGGCGCGAGGCGTTCCGGGCTTTCTTCGTTCATCTGCGGCGTGTAAAGGCTGATCCAGATGTGATCGACTTCGGGGCGTGAGTTCCAGAACTTAACGTACTCTTCGAGATAGCCGGGGCGGGCGAGCATGGGCCGGGTGATTACCCAGTGCACATTAATTTTGCGGCCCTCGATGTTCTTCAGGATGCGCTCGTAGGTTGCCGGTTTGCGTCGAATGTCATGATGCTCGGGTAGACCGTCTACGGATACGGCGATGCGGATGCGGGGAATTTCCATCCAGTGTGCGGGAATCGGAATCACGCCGCTGGTCACAACCATTGCAAAGACTTCCATCTCACTAAGCGCGGGAAGAATGCGATCCAATTCGCGATGGCGGATCATGGGCTCGCCACCCACCAGGGAAACATGCATGGGACGGTGGAGGCGGACGAGGTCAAGGACCCCTTCGACCAAGGCATCTCCGCGAGAGTCGTGGAGCTCGCGGAGCGTGATGCCGTTGCCGAGGTGAGTGTCGCCATAGGCGTAACATCCGGGGCAACTCAGCGGGCACTCGCGAGTGATTTCAATGGAGAGTAGCGGGACATTGCCGTTCAAAACCCGCCACCAGGCATGGACAAGATCGCGGGGGGCAAGGCTGGAGGAGATCCTGGCGGATTGCATTTCAGGTTAGATGCGACCGGGTTGCCTTTGGCGCTCTTTCTTCACGGCGATGAAAGCAGGAGCAGAAGGTGGGGGGATGGGGCGGGAAGGCTGGGAAATCCGGCTTATTGTGGTAGATTTTTTCAGGGGGGCGCGTAGCTCAATCGGATAGAGCACCGGATTTCTAATCCGGTGGTTGCAGGTTCGATTCCTGCCGCGCCTACCATTAAAAACAGTTGCCAGCGGCCAGTTGCGAGTCAAGCAAATGTCGCCATCCCGTTCGGCTGGTCATCCTCTCGATCTCCCGGCTTGATTTTCTGACCACTGGCTACCAATCACTCACCCCTGGTCTTGCGGTGCTCGCAGGAGGCGGTGTTGAGGCAGCCGTCGGCCAGCATCAGACGCTCGACCGGCTTGCCGCCGAGAATGTGGGCGTCGATGATTTCGTCGATGTCGGCCTCGGTGACGTGCCCGTACCAAATCGCATCGGGATAGACGACGAGGTTGGGGCCGTGTTCACACTGATCGAGGCAGCCAGACTGGTTGGCACGTACTTTGCCTTTGAGGCCGCGCTCCGCGAGTTTCTGTTTGAAGAGTTTCTGAAGTTTTGCCTGACCGGTGGGATCACAGCATCCGCGGGGACTCCCCGGAGGGCGCTGATTACCGCATACGAAGATGTGTTTTTCAAACTTGGGCATGTTGTGAGGTGGAGCTTTAAAGAGCGATCGTCATGCTACAAGTTGCTGTTCGAGAGATTGTGAGGTTGCGAGTTCGGCGTCCCAAATGCCTTCGAAATCGACGAAATAACCTTGCACATCGACTCCTGGAATAGCCTGCAAAAGATTGGCGGCGGCCAGGGTGAGTTCGCCCTGGTGATGGGCGGCTTCGGCGCGAGCATCGCCGCGGAAGCCTTCGGCAAGGCCTCCGTAGGCGCCGCAATCGGAGTGCACCATCAGGATTACGCGCCTGGTGCCGTGAAGGCGCATGGATTTGCGAATCTGTTCGAGGACGAACGCACGGTCCGTCTCGAGGTCGGGCGAGGCCAGACATTTGGCGCCGCCGGCGACTTTGATGGGGTCGGAATTCATCACGCCGATGCGTTTGAGGAACTTGCGGAATCCGAGTTCAAAGCGGTTATCGAAGCACCAGAGGATGGCCGCGTCGCAATGGTATTTCTCGCGTGGGGCGTCGAAGTGGAAGACTTTTTTCACGATGGCCTCGCCGTCGGACGATTCGATCGTATCTATTTTACGCGAGACTGGAATCGCGCAGACGCGTGCGCGCGTTGCCATTCGTCGAGGGGCGCGATAAGATACTTCGTACACATCTTCTCCGCTTTTATCCCAGTAAGCCTTTAGAATATTTGCCGCGGCAAGGCGTGTGCGACCCCGGGTGTTTTCAGTATGCATTCATACTTACGCGTGCGCAGAAATGCGCGGGCGAATCCCTGTGATGGAGTTGGAATTGAAACGAGGCAAGACCGCGGTAATTGTCGGCGCCCAGTGGGGCGACGAAGGCAAGGGAAAGATTGTCGACGTTTTATCGGAGAGTTTCTCCGTTGTCGCGCGCTATGCGGGCGGACATAACGCCGGTCATACGGTCATCATCAACGGCAAGAAATTTGTTCTGCAACTGGTTCCCTGCGGAGTGTTGCGGACGGCGTGCCGCAGCGTGATTGGGAATGGAGTCGTGCTCGATCCCATGGCGTTTCTGAAGGAAGTGGGAGCGCTGCGCGATGCGGGAGTGAGGGTGGATGGAAATCTTTTTGTTTCGAATCGCGCGCAGGTGATTCTGCCCTACCACCGGATGATTGAATTGGCGGCGGAGAATGCTCCGGGACGCGTGAAGATAGGGACCACTTCGCGGGGAATCGGTCCGGCCTACGAAGATAAGATGGGACGCCGCGGGCTGCGAGTTGCCGATCTGCTCGACCTGCAGTTGCTGCGAAAGCACATCGAAAACGCGGTGCGTGAAAAGAATATGATCGCGCACGCGTTGTTCAATAGCGAGCCGCTTGACGCCGATAAAATGTATACGGAATATGCGCAGGCAGCGGAGAAGATAGCGCCGTTTGTATGTGACACCGCTGTTCTACTGAATCAAGCGCTGGCTGGCGGCGAGTCGATTCTGTTTGAAGGTGCACAGGGTACGATGCTCGACATCGATCATGGGACTTATCCTTTTGTGACTTCTTCCAGCGCTACTTCGGGAGGAGCGGCGATTGGTACAGGAGTTGCTCCGAATGCGATCGAGTCGGTGATCGGACTTACTAAGGCATATTGCACGCGGGTAGGCGAGGGGCCGTTTCCGAGTGAAGAAAAGGGCGAGTTAGGCGAGCAACTGCGGAAGCGCGGGAACGAGTTTGGGGCGGTTACGGGGCGTCCGCGACGCACGGGCTGGCTGGACTTGCCGCTGCTGCGCTACGCTGGCATGATTAATGGCATTTCGTGGCTGGTGGTGACCAAACTGGATGTCCTCGATGAACTGGCGGAGATTCCAGTGTGCGTGAGCTACATTGTCGATGGAAAGAAGACGATGGAAATTCCAGCGCAGGCCAGTGGGTACGATAAATTGGAATGTGTTTACCAGAAGATGCCGGGATGGCAGAGTTCCACGCAAGGAATCACGAAGTTCGATCAGTTACCCAAACTGGCTCGTGAGTATCTGGCATTCGTCGAGAGAGAGACCGGAGCCAGGATTGGGATGGTGTCGACCGGACCGGACCGGGATCATACAATTTTGATGGACGAGTTCGTAAACGAGTTGCAGACAGCGTCACTCGGGAAAGTCTAGAATTGATTTCCATTTTGTCGGGCCCCGAGATGATTTGCAAATGAGATTGTAAGGAGCGGACGATGGTGGTTTTGGCAGTGACGTGGATGGCGAAAGCAGGGCACGATGCCGATGTTCCGCCGATTTTGGCGAAGCTGACCGAAGAGGCCCGAAAAGAACCTGGCTGCCTCATGTTCCAGGTACACCGGCACAAGACCGAGCCGCGGCGTTTTTTCATCTACGAACAATACAAAGATGATGCCGCGCTGGAAGCCCACCGCGCCACAACGCACTTCCTGCAATACGCCCGCAAAGATCTGCCCAAGGTCGCGGACCGTGTGGAAGGCAATCTGTTCGAACCGCTGGAGTAGTTCGTATGCGCGTGCGCAATGCCCGCGGCTTTCGACAGTAATCCTCGCCGGTTGCCAAAAAACGACGGCTTATTGTGCCAGTTCGTATCCCGCGAAAAAGAAACTCAATTCGAAGCGCGCTGTGTCTTCGGCGTCGGAGCCATGAATGGCGTTGTGCTCGATGCTGGAGGCCCACTTTTTGCGGATGGTGCCTTCTTCTGCGCTGGCGGGGTTGGTGGCGCCCATCAGTTTGCGAAGATCGGCAATGGCGTTTTCTTTTTCCAGCGCCAGGGCGACGATTGGTCCGCTCGACATGAAATCGGTGAGCGAACCGTAGAATGGCCGGCTCGCATGGACGGCGTAAAACTGCTCCGCCTGATGCTTGGAAATTTCCAGCATCTTCATGGCGAGAATGCGGAAGCCATTCTTCTCGAATTGTTCGATGATGTCGCCGACCGCGTTCTTGGCTACGGCGTCTGGTTTCACGATGGTAAGAGTGCGTTGCAGGGTTTTCATAGTTTGGCTATTAGTCGTTCGTCCTTAGTTGTTAGGTTGATGTTCTTGGTTCGGCGCAGGCGGGGACCACGATCATGGCAAGAACTAGGTTCCTCGCTGCGCTCGGGATGACAATTCAACTTAAACCTTCACTCCCAGGGCGGCCACGAGTGTTTCTCCGATGGCAGCTGGAGATTTTGCCACGCGGATGCCGGCGGCTTCCATAGCTTTGATTTTTTCTGCGGCTGTTCCTTTGCCGCCGGAGATGATGGCTCCGGCATGACCCATGCGGCGTCCGGGAGGTGCAGTCTGTCCGGCGATGAAGCCGACTACGGGCTTTTTCATTTTCGTTTTCACAAATTCGGCGGCGGTTTCTTCCGCGTCGCCGCCGATTTCACCGATCATGATCACGGCTTCAGTTTCAGGATCGCGATTGAATAAGTCGAGGGCGTCCAGGAAGTTTGTTCCGATAATCGGATCGCCGCCAATGCCGATGGCGGTGGACTGTCCAATGCCGCGCTGAGTAAGCTGATGGACAGCTTCGTATGTGAGGGTACCGGAGCGGGAAACGATTCCGATCGAGCCTTCTTTATGAATCGATCCTGGCATGATTCCGATCTTGCACTTGCCGGGCGAAATGATGCCGGGGCAGTTTGGTCCGATTAATCGGGAGCGCCGGTTCTGCAGGAACTCCCAGGCCTTAACCATGTCGAGCGTGGGGATGCCTTCGGTGATGCAAACGATGAGATCGAGTTCGGCGTCTGCGGCCTCCATGATGGCGTCGGCGGCGAATGGCGGGGGGACAAAAATCACTGTAGTGTCGGCGCCGGTCTTTTCGACGGCTTCCTGCACGGTGTTGAAAATGGGCCAGCCTTCGTGAGTAGTGCCACCCTTGCCAGGAGTCACTCCGCCGACAACCTGAGTCCCGTAAGCGGCGCAGGCTTTGGCATGGAAGGTACCTTCGCGCCCGGTGAGACCCTGCACGATTAATCGTGTTTTTTCATTCACCAAAATTGCCATAAAGATAATTCCTCAATGCTGCGGTCGCTTGTACGGCCTTATCGTGTATATGCAAAACCAGGGTCCCGCGCTGCGCTCGGCAGACAACGTTATGCGTGTCCGCTAAACTCCGCGGGCAGCGGCGACTACTCTGTCTGCCGCTTCTTTCATGGTGTCGGTTACTACGAAATTGAGGCCGGAATCCATCAGGATTTTCTTGCCCTGGTCCACGTTCGTGCCTTCAAGACGGAGCACGACCGGCAGTTTGATATTTGTTTTCTTCGCGGCATCGACTACGCCGGTTGCCAGAGTGTCGACACGGAGGATACCGCCGAAAATATTGATCAGCACCGCTTTCACGCTTCGGTCGCTAAGCAGGATTTCGAACGCGTGGGCGACTTGCTCGGAATTGGCGCCGCCGCCAACGTCGAGAAAATTTGCGGGCATACCGCCGGCGTATTTGATGATGTCCATGGTGGCCATCGCCAGCCCGGCGCCGTTGACCATGCAGCCCACGTTACCGTCGAGTTTGATGTAGTTCAAACTGTACTTGGATGCTTCGACCTCGAGTGGATCCTCTTCGGTAATGTCGCGCAGTTCGCGAATGTCGGGATGGCGGAAGAGCGCGTTGTCGTCGAAGGTAAGCTTGGCATCGAGCGCAAAGAGACGGCCATCCGTGGTAGTGATGAAGGGATTGATCTCGAGGAGCGAAGCGTCAGTGTCGAGAAACGCCTTGTAGAGGTTGGAGAGAAATTGCACCGCGGGATTAATCTGTCTGGCGTTGAGGCCGAGTTTGAAAGCCATTTTGCGAGCCTGGAAACTTTCGAGGCCCATGCCGGGGTCGATGTGCTGCTTGAGGATGGCCTCGGGATTTTCGGCGGCTACCTGCTCGATCTCCATTCCTCCGGCTGCCGAAGCCATGAACACGGGCTTGCCTTCGGCGCGGTCGACGAGTATTCCGAGATATAACTCTTTCTCAATGGGCAAAGTCTCTTCGATCAGCAAGCGGCGCACAATGCGGCCTTCCGGGCCAGTTTGATGCGTGACCAACTTCATGCCGAGCATTTTTTCGGCGATGTCTCCGGCTTCACTGGCCGACTTGGCGATTTTCACGCCACCGCCTTTGCCGCGACCGCCAGCGTGAATTTGAGCTTTGATCACTACTCCCGTGGCTCCGGCGCTGAACAATTCCTTTGCGGCGGAGTCGGCTTCCTCGCGTGAAGTTGCCAGCGTCCCGCGAGGCACAGTCACGCCATACTTCTTCAGAATTCCTTTTCCCTGGTACTCATGGATTTTCATAATCGCTCGTCAGCTAAGAATCGGAAGGAACCTGCTTGCGGCTATCGACTGAGGGCAGCAAACCCTCAATTTTATAGAAGGCCAGCGGATTTGAGCAAACGCCTCGCCGCGTGGTGGTGTCTTGAATGAACCGCTCGGCAGCCAGCAAGTGACTGGGCAGCGATTCGGATCATGGAGAGACTGATCGATGAAGAACTGATCGCTAGGGAGCGGTTATACCTTACAATTCCGAGGAAGATGATCCTCGACGCCCTGCATCGCATTGCCAATCACGGCCAGTCGCTGGCGCGCGTGGAAGCGCGTGAAGTGATGGCGGAAGTGCTGGCGGGGAATTGCACTGACGCGCAGATCTCGGGATTGCTGCTGGCGTTACGCATGAAGGGCGAAACGGTGGAAGAGATTGTTGGCTTCGCGGAAGCGATTCGGGCCGCAGCGACGCCGCTACCGATTTCGTTAGCCGGGGAAGCCTCCGCATTGGGTGCGCTTGATTTGAGCGGCACTGGCCGCGACGCACTGGCGGAGTCTGCTCTGGTAGACGGAAGTCTGGTGGATACCAGCGGCACCGGCGGCGACGCTTGTGGAACCTTTAACATTTCGACAGCCACGGCATTTGTGACCGCGGGAGCGGGAGTGCGTGTGGCCAAGCACGGCAACCGCAGCATCAGTTCGAAGTGCGGCTCGGCTGACGTGATGGAAGCGCTCGGCGTGAACATCCAGTTGTCTCCTGAACGGGCCGCGCAGTGCTTGCGCGAAGTGGGAATCTGTTTTCTGTACGCACCGGATTTACATTCCTCGATGAAGCAAGTGCAGAAGGTGCGGCGCGAACTTCGTCTGCGCACCATGTTCAATCTACTCGGACCGCTTACAAATCCAGCGAAGGCTTCGGGGCAGGTCGTAGGCGTGTACGCGCTCGATATGGTCGAAAAGCTGGCCGAGGCGCTTAGCATGCTGGGGCTGCGCCGCGCGCTCGTGGTGCATGGATTGGATGGGCTTGACGAGATCACGATCACCGGACCGACGCGCATCGCCGAGGCTCGCGACGGAAGCGTACGGACTTATGAAGTGGATCCGGAAGAATTCGGAATGAAGCGGGCGACGCTTCAAGATATTTCCGGAGGAGATGCCGTGGAGAATGCGGCGATCGTTCGCGAGGTTTTGGGGGGAAAGAAATCCGCGCGACGCGATGTGGTTGTTTTGAATGCCGCGGCGGCACTGGTGGCCGCGGGCTGCGCCGATCATTTGGCGGGCGCGATTTCTCTGGCTGTACAGTCGATCGATTCCGGAGCGGCTGCAGCCAAGCTGGATGCATTAGTGACCTTCACCCGACGGGCGAAATAGCTTGAGTCAGATGGCAGGAGGTGGGGGATTACTTGGCAGCGTCGGGCTCGATCCTGAAAGTGTTGTTCGTCGTATCGCTCTCCGGCACGCAGCCGTCGTTGACCACGATTTCTTTCGGCTGCTTGGGAACTTCGACTCGAATCACGCCGTTATTTTTGCCGCGTACTAGAAGGCGTTTGGTGATTTCTCCGCCCTGAAATTTTACGGTGAGGGGGACCTCCGCGCCCGCCGCGCCCAGGTTGTCCACTGTGATTGTGATCATGTAACCCGCGGGCAAGGTCTTGCGGATAAAGGCGGACGCAACTTTAAAGTTGGGAAGACCGCGGTCGCGGTAAACCCAGTCATCGAAAAACCATTCCAGATCACGCTGCGTCTGCGCCTGAATTAAGCGTGGCATGTACGATGGTTCCTTATCCTCATCAGGGCGGTAAGAGGCGAGAGCTTTTTTCAACGCCTGATCGCCGAGCATGTCGCGCAGCATCCACCACACGCACATTGCTTTACTGCGATAAAGTTCCTCGTCATTTGTGTTGATTAAAGATCGATTCGCTTCGTCTTGTGACAGCGCCGCGGCTGTCGGCTTCTCGTTCTCCCTTTGATCCGGCTTGAAGGCGGAGCGATGCAGTTCCATGTAGTTGAGTGCAGCCGGCCGCCCGCTTAGCTGTTCCACATAGAGTGCCTGTGCGAAGTGTGCAAGTCCCTCGTTGATCCAAGGACGGGGCGAGGAGAAGGCTGCGTGAGTGAGTTGGTGCGTGGCCGCGAGGCGCGCAGGCTTCGGGTCGGTGCCGATAAGCGGAGTCAGTAAAAGAGAACCACTTTCATAAGGCGCCGAACTTGATTCGATCAGGTCGGCGGTCTCCGCTTTGCCTCGTGGCGCGCCGAACCACTCGGTGATGAGGGGGATCACCTTTTCCGCGGCGTCGGCGTAATTGGTAGCCGAAGCATTATGGCCGCGAAGGAAGTGAACCGCGATGGCCTGCCGATCGACGATCTCATAATCGGCAATCACAAATGTGGGAACAACCGATCCCAGCGCTCGATAGGTGCAGTCCGCGACGAACTCGTTCTGAACTTCATGCGCGACCGGACAGGCAGTCGCATTGACCAAAAGCTCCGGTGAGTCACTTTCATCGTTGGCTACTGCGACTTGCAAATGCATCGTGGAAGCGGCCGCTCGAACTTTCCACCGGCCCTGAACTTCGAACAAGCTTTTGGCTTCGGAAAGGGACGCCGCCTCGGTTGCGATGGGATACCAAGCGACGTAGCCCAGTCCGCGTACAGCGGTGAATTTCGGAGTGATCTGATCCCAATCGGAACTGAGCGCTTGCGCCTCGGGCGCGCCGATGCGTGTGAGACGCGTAGCGTCGAGCACAATCACGCCTTCGTAGGCGACCTCCAGTTCGATAGTGTTTTTAGGCGGGACCGCTTCCGGTAGAGTCACAATGGCTTCAGCGAGTGCTCCGGTGTGATCGATGTCAGAAGTGTAGGGCTGGGTGACGAACTGCAACGAAGTGTTGCCGCCCTTGATGGAGCGCCAGCTTAGAGATGATGAAATCTGCAGGACCGCGATTTTCTGCGGTACCGGCGAATCGTTGCGGAGGGTGATTTTGCCGCGAACTCCGAGGCGTTGCTGCTCGGGTTCTATGCGGACGTTCAGGTCGTACTTTGTAAAGGTAAAAGCTTCGCGGTCGAGAGCAAACGTATTTACGACGCAAAGAAAAAAAAAGCCAAGGCAACACAACTTCATTTCGCACCCGCGGAGGCCTCTTTGTTGTTTTGCGCGCGTCTCTGGCGCACGATCTCATACATTACGACTGCGCCCGCGACCGAGACATTCAGGGATGGAACTTTGCCGAGCATTGGAATCGAAACCAGGAAATCGCATTTCTTTTTGACCAGGTCATGCAGGCCCTTACCCTCGGCGCCGAGAACGAGAGCGCAATCCATGTTGTAGTCGAGGGCGTCGTAGGTCTGCTGGCCGCGTTCGTCGAGGCCGACGGTCCAGATATTGCGCTCCTTCAATTCCTCGATGGTGCGCGCGATGTTGGTGACTCGGGCGATCGGCAAGTGTTCACTCGCGCCAGCCGAGGCTTTGGTGACGGTGCCGGTGACAGCCGTAGCGCGTCGTTCCGGAATCACGACGCCGTCGGCGCCAGCGGCGTCGGCGGTGCGCAGGACCGCGCCGAGGTTGTGCGGATCCTCCACGCCGTCGAGTACGATGACGAGCGAATAGCGTCCGCGCTTGGCGCCAATGACGTCATCGAGGTCGCTATATTGTTTTGCCGATGTAACGGCGACCACTCCCTGATGCGCCGCGTTGCCGGCCATGTGGTCAAGTTCCACGCGTGTCAGGAAACGCACGGGGACGCCCAGCTTGCGGCAGTCTTCGATCAAGCGCTGCAGGCGGATGTCGTGCCGCTCCTTTGCCATGCCGACCCATTGAAATGCGCGTCCGCGAGCCTTAAGCGCCTCGGTGACGGCGTTGATGCCGTAGATATAGTTCATGAAGTATCAGTGTACCGAAAGTAGAGAGATCGGATAGCCTGCATCCCCCTTCGCACGTTTTCCGGATGACGATCGGGACGGGCACGATTTCAGTCGTGCCGTAAGGTGCCGCAGAAAGACTGGGCTTTAGCCCCTGGGGGCCGCACAGAGGAACCGAACGATGTCCTCTGGCTCGGGGCGCTCCGTGTAATCTTCGTTCGCCGAAGCGTAGAGCACGGTGCCGTCGCGGTCGATGACGTAGGTCGCGGGAATTGGAAGTTCCCAACTGTCGTCTCCGTTGATGAATGGCAGGTTGGTGAAGGCGCGTTGATAGACCGCTTTTTGTTCATCGGGGACGCGGTAGGTAAGTGCGAATTGTTTCGCTACTATATTGCCGGCATCGGAGAGCAGCGGGAAGCGCAACTTGTGCTGGTCGCGCATGAAGAATGACTGCTGGACGGTTTGTGGAGAAATCGCGGCCAGTGTCACGCCTGCCCGCTCGATTTCTGGCAGGACGAGGTTCATGGCTTCCATCTGAGCGACGCAGAATGGGCACCAGCGGCCGCGTATGAAGCAGAGTACGAGGCAGCCTTTGGAGAGCAAGTCGGAGGAAGAGATGATTTTGCCGTGGTGATCTTGAAGCTGGAATTCCGGAATCTTCGCGCCGACGGGCAGAATATTCGCGGCTAGAAGTTTCTGCTTTAGTTCCGCGACGGCGCGTGCATGAATCGCTTGCGTCTCCGCCGGAACATACTTCGCGATCAATTCCTTGCGCTCGGCAAAGATCTCGCGTAGCGGGCGAACGTCAGTGTCGGGGGTCGATTCTTCGAGAGAGCGCCATTTCATAGGAGCAGTTGTTAGGCCAGAACCGTTGTACGAGTTGCTTGGTCCTCGTCACGCACCACCGAGACTTCGGGTTCTCCCGGCTTAATGCGCACCACAAGACTGCCATCTTTTGGGAAGCGCGCAGCATACTCCTTCGTCGAATCAATTAGAAAAGGTTCGTCATGGCTGCCTGTGTACAATTCACCATCAAATCGATAAGAATAAAAGATCTCCACTTTTAGGCATCCTACCCCGCCACGGTCCGGGTCCGCGAGGACAGTTGCTTCCACAGACGGCCATTTGCGACTTCCGCGGGCCCTCACCCAGTTCACGACAGCTTTGAAGATGTAGAAGAAGAAAACGTCCGCAAAAATCACGGAAAGCCCTCCGTTGGTTGAAGATTTGACCCGGAGTCCGACTACTGGCAACTGGCGACTGATTCTCTCTACATCCCCGGCAATTTCATGCCCGCCATCCTGCGCGCGAAGCTGGGCTTGCCCATTTGCTTGAACATTTTTTTCATCTGCGCGTATTGGCGGAGCAGGTTGTTTACTTCCTGCACGGTGGTGCCGGAGCCGCGGGAGATGCGTTTGCGGCGGCTGCCGTTGATTACCTCGTGGTGATTGCGCTCGTGGGCGGTCATCGAATTAATGATGGCTTCGACGCGGTTGATCTGCTTTTCGTCTACATTGTCGGCGGCTTTCTGCAGGCCGGAGAACGGACCGATGCTTGGCATCATGCCGATCAGGCTCTTGATCGAGCCCATCTTTTTTACTTGCCGCAACTGGTCGCGAAAATCTTCGAGCGAGAAGCCGTCGCCGGTGAGGGCTTTGGTGGCCATCTCCTGCGCCTTCTTCTTGTCGATCTGCGATTCGGCGCGCTCGATCAGCGAAAGGATGTCGCCCATACCGAGGATGCGCGAGACGATGCGGTCTGGATGGAAGGGTTCGAGCGCATCGTATTTTTCACCCACGCCGATGAACTTGATGGGCTGCCCCGTGACCTGCCGGATGGAAAGGGCCGCGCCGCCGCGGGCGTCGCCGTCCATCTTTGTCAGTACCACGCCGGTCAGCGAAAGTTTCTTGTGGAACTCATCAGCGGAGCGCACCGCGTCCTGTCCGGTCATGGCGTCGGCGACGAACAGGATCTCGGAGGGATTCAGCAGCTTTTTCAGCGACTGCATCTCGTTCATCAGGTCGTCGTCGATGTGCAGACGTCCGGCGGTGTCGACGATCAGCACGTCACATCCGGAAACGATGGCCTCGCGGCGGGCTTCTTTTACTAAGCGCTCAACCGTCTGTGTGAGCTGCGCGGGAGTAGAGGCGTCGCCCACGTCGCCTTCGTAAATATGCGCCTTGACGGCCTCGGCCACAACTTTCAACTGCTCACGCGCCGCGGGACGGTAGACGTCCACCGAAACCAGTAGCGGACGATGCCCGCCAATCTTGAACCAGTTCGCCAACTTGCCCGAAGTGGTGGTCTTGCCGGAACCCTGAAGTCCGGCCATGAGCACGACGGTGGGCGGCTGTGACGCGAACTTCATGCGCGCCGTGTCTTTGCCAAGAGTCTCGACCAGTTCGTCGCGCACAATCTTGATGACCTGCTCGCCGGGAGAAAGCGCAGTCAGCACTTCCTGGCCGACGGCCTTGGCCTGGATGCGGTCGATTAATTCTTTGACCACTTTGAAGTTAACGTCGGCTTCGAGCAGCGCCAGGCGGATTTCGCGCAGAGCTTCGCCGATGTTTTCTTCGCTCAGCCGCGCCTGGCCGCGAAGAGACTTAAATGCGCGTTGAAGTTTTTCCTGAAGATTCTCGAACATAGGATGATCTATTTTAGCAGCGCTGGATCGGGCCTACTCAATCTTAGGCCTCACCATCTCGAATCGCTGCGTGGTTCTGGTGTATTGCAGCCCACCCATGCGGCCGATCAGGTCCAGTGAGTTCCGGTCCAACTTACCGTCTTTCAGATTTGCGTCATTGAGGTGAATCGAAACGATCTGGCCGATCACCAGGCTGCCGCTGGTGGGGGCGGGAGAGAAATCGAGAATCTGGTTGAGCTTGCATTCGAAGCTCACCGGAGATTCGGCGACTTTGGGCGGTCGCACGATCTTCGAGGGCTCCGGGGTGAGCTTCGCCAGTTCGAATTCATCCACGGAGGGGGCGTATTCGCCGCTGGTCGAATTCATGGCTTCGCGAAGATCGTAGGTAACAACGTTGACGACGAATTCGCCAGTCTCACGGATATTTCGCAGAGTATCCTTCGCTTCGCCGCGCGCGATCTCCGGCTGCTTGGGACGCCGCAGACCGGGTGAAAATGCGAGCAATGGAGGGTCGACGCAAACCACATTAAAAAATGAAAAGGGTGCAAGGTTATGCTGTCCCGATGGGCTCATCGTGGAGACCCAGGCGATCGGCCGCGGTGCGACGGAGTTGAGCAAGATGCCGTAAAGCTCGTTGTGTGGGAGGTCGGTCGGGCTGACGATCATTTTATCGAGTATATCTTCTGACCCGGCTCACTTCTGCGCCCCGAACACTTCCTTGGCAGCGATCACGGTGTTGCTGTGAATGGTCACAGTATCTTCGACGTTTTGCGCGTAGCCGCCGGCGAAGGTCACCATGACGGGAATGTTGCGAGCGTGGGCCACTCGGAAGACAAGGTCGTCGCGTCTCTTCAATCCGTCGATGGTCAAAGACAAGCCGCCGAGTTGGTCTTCTTTGTAAGGGTCGGCGCCTGCGAGGTAACACAGAAGATCGGGCTCGGATTGCCGCAGGCCGGAGCTGAGCGCGTTGTCGAGCCACGCCAGATAATCGTCGTCCCCGATTCCGTCTGGCAAGTCCACGTCAATGGATGACGGCGGCTTTACGGCCGGATAGTTGTTGTGCTGATGCAGCGAAATGGTGAAGACATCCGCTGCATTGGGATTCTTCCGGCGTGGGCCTTGGGTAGAGAGTGGCGAGCCCGAAGCGGACGGAAGCGGATCGCCGAGCGCACGCTTTGCGGAAAAAATTGCGGCTGTGCCGTTGCCCTGGTGCACGTCGCAATCGATCGTCATCGCGGTGCGAATCCTGCCGTCGTGCTGCAGTCGGCGGATGGCCACGGCCACGTCGTGGATCAAGCAGAATCCTTCGCCGTGATCGGGGAAGGCGTGGTGAAATCCGCCGCCGATGTTGACGGAGACGCGGTCGGCCAATGCCTGCCGGGCGGCCAGGATCGAGCCTCCCGCCGCGAGCCAGAAGGCGTCCACCAGAGCGCGCGAGTAGGGAACCTCGAGGGCTAGTTCTTCGCGGGCGCTGAGCGTGCCGCTGACTAGCTTGTCGACATATTCGGGTGTGTGGACGAGCAGGATGTCGTCGTCGGTGGCGAGTTGGGGTTCCAGAAAATCAGGTGCTTGGGCGACTCCGGTGGCGAGCAGCCGTTCGCGGATGCGGCGATATTTTTCGGCGGGAAAAACGTGTTCGCCGATGGGGAGATAGTAGGCGTCGCTGTAGATCAACTTGAATGGAAGCATTGGGTTTGACCCAGATTGAGCTGCGTTCCTTACGTTCGTCCTACAGTATCAAGTGCGCGCAAGATACGGAATCTCAGGGATTCCCCGAAGGCTTGGAATCCAGCACTATGGCCTCGCCTCCGCTCGCATCCGAAGTCTTCTTTCGAAGGAGCGCCACCGTGAATCATCCACTTCGTATTCTGATCACATGTGCCCTCAGCACCATTCTCACCGTTACCGCAGTCGCAGCCTGTTCCCCTCCGTCGCAGCCCGGGGCGGTGATTTGTTATCCCACAGCGAATGCAACTACTGTTCCCATTTTTAACATCGAAGGCGCCGCAACCGGCAAGAATCTACCGATCACCAAGATGATCCTGTACGCCGACAACCAGAAGATTTACGAGAGCGACAATAACAGCAGTTTCGTCTACGCGGACTACCAAGCATGGCAACTGGGCACTCATCATCTGGTTCTGAATGCGTGGGATTCGGACGGAAACCTGTTCCAGGCTTCCACCACAATCAGCGTTCCCATCAGCATCAACACCACCTACAATACGTCGTGCAGTCATCCGAACACAGGGGTCCACCTCTGCCTGCCTATCAGTAATACCTGGTATCCGCAAACCTTTGGGCCGTTTTTTGCCTCCGGCAGCGCCGCCGTCGTCGCCATGAAGGGCTACATCAATAACGCGAATGTCGTCTCCACTACGGGCAATTCCTTTGGGATTGGCTACGGTACGAACCCCGACCCAAGCGGTTTCAAGTTTGTCGCGAACGGTTGGGATAGCAAAGGAGATGTCTGGTCGGCGAGCGCAACCGGCATTCACCTCTACTATGACGGAGGGTGCATCAAGGCTTGCAATCCGGGCATTGCGATCCAGGATCCTCCTATCTTAACGGACCAGACCTCGCCGTTCAGCCTGAATGCCACAGTACAAAACAATCCGGCGCAGATCACGGAGATGAAGGCGTATCTCGATAACAGTCTGGCCGCCACCTCAGCCGGCCCCACAATTCTTGCCAACATTAGCGCTTCCCATGGGACTCACCTGCTGACCGTGCAGGCGTGGGACACCAGCGGGAATCTCTACAAGAGCCAGGTGACGGTGAACGTGCAGTGATAGGGGGTGACAGTCGTCCCTCCCTTATTTCACCTACGTCGACGCGGAGCTAACCCCGGGGCGACACATGTAGTGGCGCCCTTAGCATGATGTCGACCGGGGTCGGCACGATTCTTCCATCCTTCGGCCGCCAATCTACCGCGCCGGATTTGATCTGCTTCATACAGGCCTAGCACGGGCGTTGCAGCAAATCAATTCAGGGCAAGCTGTTGAGGCCCTACCGCTTCTTAGGTGGCTGAATGGTTTGCGCCAGCATCGATCTTCGCACCGGGACGATCGCGCCTTTTGCGGGGTCGGCGGCGGCGTGGGCACGGGTCAGAACTTCCTCCTGGATGTATTGGACGAATTCCTGGATCTGGCGCTGCATCTCTTCCATGCGCTCGCGCATTTGCAGGATGATCGCCATGCCGCTGATGTTTACGCCCAGATCGCGCGCCAGCGAAAGAATAAATTCCAGCCGCTGCAGGTCTTCATCGGTGTAAAGGCGCGTGTTGCCCTCGGTGCGAGACGGCTTGAGCAGTCCCTCGCGCTCATAGAGCCGCAAAGTCTGGGGATGGATGCCATACATCTCGGCGACGGCCGAAATCATGTACGCGCCTTTGGATTTACGTTTCGATGACATGTTTGAGGTGAGCGCTTACCTTCCGATGCAAGAGCCAGCAGCTGAGAAGCCAAGCGATGGTTCCTGGCATGTACCATGTGAAGCCGATTCCACCGAAGCTATAGCCCCACATCCAAACCAAAAAAGCGCCAAACGCGAACGCGAATGTTGGAGCCAGCCAAGACGTCGCATGATGCCGGTTGATTAGAATGGAAAAGCAGAATACGAATCCGAGAAGAGCAATTGCTGGTCCCGCATGGAAGAAGGCCAAAAATGAATTACCGAGGTCGGCACGCCCATAGAATGCGTCAAGCGAGGAATCCACCGCCATTACACCAAGAAATGCGAGCGTCAGGGCCACAACTGCGGAAGCCAGAAGAGCCAAGGGAATCGCGAGGTAGACCGGCATTCTGAGGTACACGCTCCGGATACTCATAACTGAACTAATGTAGCACTGGGAGCAAAGAAAAGCGGGACAACTCTCGTCATCCCGCCATTCGGGTCAAACGGCAGCTAAGCCGCTGGTTCTGCTTTGTGTTCAGTGGCCCAGCCTTGAGGTTTTAGCAGATGGTTGACCGCATACGCCACTACGCCCGCGCCGATCAGAATCATGCCGAAGGCGAATGAGCTCATATTCCACACCTGCTCATGCTCGCTGCGAATGATGGAAAATCCCAGCAGCAGCATGGGAGGAATACCGATCGCGATTGCGCCGAACAATCCTCCGGGGACACGGAAGGGACGCGCCAACTCCGGTTCGCGGAAGCGCAATACGACCAGCGCCACGAATTCCAGACCGAGGCTGAAACCGTAGAGAAGAATATCCAGCGTCACCAGCCGGGCAAAGCCCAAGCCGAGACACAT
>Ga0207122_1049_pt1 | contig 19927 bp, 20 predicted proteins | sample Alteio_BWMinHeat_38_FD_153504 | JGI IMG/M metagenome (GOLD analysis project Ga0207122, IMG submission 153504) | Enriched cells from forest soil in Barre Woods Harvard Forest LTER site, Petersham, Massachusetts, United States -... | ecosystem: Environmental > Terrestrial > Soil > Temperate forest >... | reverse complement strand
CGTCTATTCCAATCAGATCCAGAAGCTGCAGCGGGCCAATCGGCATATTGCCGCCCAGTTTCATCGCTTTATCAATGTCTTCAATCGATCCGACTCGTTCGTATAAAGCCCACATCGCTTCATTTAAATACGGAATAATCAATCGATTAAAAACGAATCCCGGCGTATCTTTGCATTCGATTGGTTCTTTACCCAGTTTCTTTGCAAGTTCCCAGACCGCGCGAAACGTTTGCTCCGACGTATGCGCCGTTCGCACCACTTCAACGAGTTTCATGATTGGCACCGGATTAAAGAAGTGCATTCCGGCCACTTTGTCGGGTCGCTTGGTGGCGCGCGCGATTTCGGTCACGGAAAGGCTCGAAGTGTTGGTAGCAAAAATGGCGGTTGGCTTGGCGATTTCATCCAGTGCCCGGAAAAGTTCTTTTTTTATTTGGAGTTCTTCGGTGATCGCTTCGATAATGATGTCGGCATTTTTAATCGCTTCAAGCTGAGTCGTGGAAGAAACTCGTCCAATGATGGCTATTTTGTCGGCTTCAGTAATCGTGCCTTTACTTAATAGTCGCGCAAGGCTTTCTTCGATTGATTTTTCCCCCCTGGAAAGAAACGATTCCTCAACATCGCGAAGGATAACGGTGTAGCCGGCGTGTGCAGCCACTTGCGCGATAGCTGCACCCATGGTTCCAGCACCAATCACCGCTACCGTCTTTGTTTCCGTAACCATATCCGCCACGCTTCTCTTTAATTGGGGACATTTCCTATTTACGAATCGCCAATAAACATGAGCTCTTGATGATTAGCATCCCAAGAGTTTACAGTTTTCTTTGGGGAAGAACCGCAAAAATCCGCTAGGCATGCGGCAAAAACTAAATGGGAAATGTCCCCATTAAAGATCTTTGAGGTCCTTGTGGATGATCGTTTCGTTTTCGGCGGCGTCGATGGAGCGAATCTCAATCTGCTTGACCTCGGAAAGATTGTCGAATTCAAACGAGAAGGGCGCATCGGGTGAGTCGAACATTCCCTTTTCGGCTACGGTGTCGAGCCATGCTCCTCCATTGATTCTAAACTGAACCAGCTTCACGTAGCTTTCGCTGTCGTGAGCGACGCCTTCCACATGAATCGTTCCATGATCGTTCTTCGAGCTTGTCACGGTAAGCGTCGGAGGAGTCGAATCAAAGGTGAGATCTTTAATGGTGGTTTCGAAGGAAAGGGCGTTTTTCATCCCATTGGAAGGAGCGTCGGAAACGATTACTTTTAATTCGAGACGGCGGTCTTTGTGAATCGAGGAGAGCGGAACCGACAAATCTTCCTCACCCCGCGATTTTGGAACCGGAACAAAAGAACTGTGCGCTTTCTCAAACGACGCGTTGCCCGATTGAGTCCAGATTTCAACTTTAAGCGTGTCGCCATCTCGATCGCGTACTTTTCCTTTCAAAGTCGATTTCGGTCCGATGACATCTCCGGAAGCCGGTGAGGTGATTGAAACAGAAGGGGGATGATTTTCCGCGCGCCAAAAAAGATGAATCGCCGAAAGAGTCGGCGTTTCACCGGAGTTGTTTTTTACAAGCGTAGCCTTGATTTGCAAATACCGGCTGGCGGGACTTGCGATTGCGTTGCCGCCAATCGGATACGGTTCCGACCAGCTGCTCCAAGTGGCATCGGGCAGCGAACTGTTGCCGCTTCGAGTTTGAACCAAGATCCGTGTTTCAGCGGGCACTTCGCCGTGCCAAGTGAGCTGACCCCATTCAGCTTTGGCCCCGGCATCAAGAACTTTGGTGAGGAATTCGCCGCGGTTGGGTGGGGAAGGGAGAATTTCGAGAAGGGCCGCGTTGTTTCCGGAAACATTAAAATGGGTTCCATCCTCATCGCCGCGCAATCCGACCAGTTCGTTTGATTTCCCGTCCCAGAGAAGAGAAAGATTGCCATTGGGACCAAGCTCGTAGAGTCTGGCTGGAATTCCGGTGGCCGCGAGAATCTGGTCCCCTCGGGTGCCGAGCCAAGTCACGTCGTCTTCGGGAAGCTCCGCTACTTTTTCGAGCGGCTGTCCCGGTTTGTAGCGATACACTTTTCCTTTGCCGCTGGTGCCGATTAAAAGATTTCCATCTTGATCGTGCGCCAACGAAAGGATTGCTTGTTCATCCAAATCATAAAGTGTTTTGGAAGTTCCATTTGGATTGATTTCAATTAGAAGGCCGCTATTGGCGGTACCGGCATACAAGGTCCCATCGGCATTTGCCGAAAGGCTGATGATATGCGATTGTGAAGCATTGTAAACAACTGCCGGAGTCGGTTCGCTTTCTTTCAAATTGATTTTATAAACTCGACCAAGCGGGCTCCCGGTAGCGATATAAACAAGATTTTTTGAAGGAACGATTTGCCAGATATAATTTTCCGGAAATCGCCAGTGCCGTTTCACGGTTCCTTTCTCGGAGAGCCAGAAAAGCTTTCCTCCGGTGGCGCCGGCTAAGAGATCGCCGTTCGGAAGCGTCGCCAAACTCAGAACTCCGACGGTATGCGGATCGAAGAAAAGTTTTTTGTCGTTGTCTTTTGCAATCCGGTAAATCCGACCGGGATTCCCTGTTCCGACATAAAGGTTATTGCCTGAGCGAGCTTCCACCCAAAGCACATTTTCCTCGAAAGGCGACGACGTGGCTACTTTAGGCCCGAGAAAGAGGTTTCCATTGGTGGAAATAGCCAAATCGTTCAGCGTTCCTTCTTGCCATTCTTTCAGACTGCCAATTGATTCAAGGTTAGTTTTTCCTTCTTCGTTTCCCGAAGACGTTCCACTGGAAGTGAGCGACGGGGAAACAGAAGTGCTGAGCGCGCTCGAATAGCTGTTTACTTTTGAATCTTCAACCGGCGGCGGAATCGGAAGGCTTTGAGGAGGAATAGCCGGCGGCTGAGGCTTTTCAATTCCTTGCGGCGCTTCCTGTTTTCCTTCCACGGTCACTTCTTCCATGTCGGTTCCGACAATGACCCACGGCATATCGTGCGAGAGCTCGGTTCCGTCGGCATGAAACACGATCGGATTGGTTCCCGCGGCTTTCAAAAGATCGGCGTATGGCTGCGGCAAATTGCCGAGATCTTCACCGGCCCAATTGATGCTTCTTCGCGGAAAAGTTAAGCGAACAATGAGCGCATCATTCGGAGGGGAATTTTCGATTTGTGAAATCACTTGATCAACGTTCAGCGGATCCGGAAACGGCTGATACATCAGCTTTCGAAGTTGATCTTCGTAGGCTCCGCCGGAGACGCCGATCATCACGCTCCCCTGAACGTCGGAAGGAATTTGCACGTCAAAAGTTTTCTTTACCATTTTTTCGTTGTACGGCTTCAGAAAAACGGTCATGGTAAGGGGTTCGCCGGGCGCCAACTTGTGTTTGTTCAGCGTGACTTTTTGAATGGTGGCCGCCGCTAATTTTTGTTCGATGGTGACATTCACTTTGATTTTTGAGATGCCGACTTTCTCGAAATCGTTTTCGAGAACGCGCATCATCGGTTTCAAAACTTCGCTTGAAGTCATGCTGGCGATGAACTGATCGGAAAAAACCGTATTTTTAATATGAAGGGAAGGATGGCCGTCAAATTCAAGCGCCATGTCATAGTGCGCGGTGGCTCCTCCGATGAGTTTCGAACTTGAGAGAATGGCCTGTTCGATGGCAAGCGCCGCCAGTCGAGGGGTAAAGTCGGGATGGCGGATGAGGCCGACATGATAGCGGTGATGGAAACTACGTTCCACCTCATTAATCGTAATTTCCATCGGGACCATTCGTGCCCGATGAGTCAAGTCTCCTCCGATCGCATAAAGACGATCTTGTGAAACCCGGCCGACTTCGCGGGCGGGAGAAGCAAACTTAAACGGAAGCTGAACGCTCGGTAGAATGTAATGGACATAACTTTCGTACATCGGGAAATCGACGTCCCCTAAGAAAAGAAACGGGTGTCCGAAGGCTAAAATTCGGTTGCCATCCCGATAAGTCAGGGTGCCGGTGGCCATCAAACTCATGTCTCCGTCCATCAGGGCCGCTCCTACAGCCTGTCCAGGCTCAAACGAGTCGACCTTGACGCCGACAAGCTGCGAGCCTCCAGGGACCGCATGGAGCGCCGGGAACATCGTGTCGAGCTTCGAGAGCTCCGAAGTATCGAAGCCTGAAGCCGCAACCGGAATTGGCAACGCCTCAAGCGTCAGACCGCCTGCGGCAGGGCTCCCGGGTACCTTTGCTTCCAGGGAAGCCGGGAGCCTGATCGAATGCGGGGAACCGATAGCAAGCTCCGACGAGTTGCGGCCTTCTTTTCCGGCGCGAAGCATCGCTTCAATCGGCGTGATGCCGGCGATCGGCTCCGGCGTGAACGCCCAACCATACGCCACAGCACCTGCAAGGCGCCCATTGAAATAAACCGGCGACCCGCTCATGCCCGCCACTAACCCGATTCCGTGTTTCTTGAGATACGGGCTTTCAATGCGAACCAGAATCATGTCGTTGTCGGCCAATGCTTTCTTTAAAACACCAAGGACCACCACTTTAAAAGATTCAATCTTGGTTCCGTGGAAAACGGTTCTTCCATATCCGACCATTCCTTCATGGATTTCGTCCGGACGAATAATCGGCTCGGAAAAGGCAGGCTTCATCAATAAAATAAGTGCGGTCAGTCCTGCGAGTATCCCGGTGAGGAAGCGGCTTCTTTTTGGGCATCGATCATGGATGGATTGGTTTGTCATCTGCATTGCTCCTTAGCGTTTCTTGGAAGTGGGGATTGACTCGAGGGGATTCCGAGCTCAATTTCCGCTGCTCGTTCTTTCGAGGAGTTTCGACGTGGAAAGAAAATAATACTGCCCGAGAAATTCTTCCAAAATTCTTCGTTTTTCATCGATGGTAACACGCCATTGTCTATTGATTTCAGGAATCAAAAATTGATTCTGATTTGCATTCATATGCTTCATGACTTCTACCCGAATTTCGGGGTGAATCAGTCGCAAGAAAAGCGCCGCCTTTTGGAAATTGTTCAATGACTCTTCTTTAGACACTTCCTGTTGCATGAAAGTTGCTAGTTTTTGGGCTACAAAATTTGGATTCTTCTCGGCCATTTCTCTCCAATCCGACAGAAGACTTTTCGGAAGAAGCCAGTGTGTTTCCAGGCATCGGGCTACTTGCTGCGGCAAGTGAAGGCTTAAGCGCTCGATTTCTTCCATCAGCTCCGCTTCCTCTAACGAACCGGGAGACACAAGCGAAGATTTCAGGAACCCGAAAAACTCTTGGAGGATCCCTCCCTTTTCTTTTTCGGAACAATCGGGCGTTTGGCGTAGGGCCAAAATCAACGATTCTTGCTCGGGACGGCTCACCATCCCAAGGAGGCGCTGTCCGATTTCCTGACAAGTTCTCGGCTTCAAGAACTTGAGAAGGGTGCCGACTTTTTCAGGATAATCCAAAGTCACCGGAGTTTCGACTGAACCGTCATCCTCGTGAAGCAATTGTCGCAGAACCTTTAAGATCGACTCATGATCGTCTAAGTTGCCTTTCAGCTTTCGTGAGAGTTCGTTCCAAACATGGTGTTTCGATTCTTCCGAAAGAACGGAAATCCGAAGGACCCCTTGACCAAGCGTTTGGAGTTCCTCAGGAGAGAGTTGCGGCAGAAATTTTCTCGTGAGTGTGGCCGGCAAATGGAAAAGAAAGATGGCTCCGCGTTCGCCGGGACCTGAACGGGCGGTGATTTCTTTGGCATGGGAGTAAGGGAGCGAGGGCAAGAGCCAATGCCGTCGCAGAATGCTCATGATCCCTTTCGGATCTTTGTCGGCCAGATCGCATACGGCTTCCCGCATCGGCAAAGGCCCTGACGTCAGTTTTCCGTCATCGACAAGAAGCGTGCAGAATTCCTGCAACACTTCATGTTGAGCCAAAGGAGTGACGTAGTTTAATTGGCGCATTTCACTGGCGATGTTACGGATTTCATGGGATGACAAAGTGTTGATGAGCCGTGAACTGGCTTCCGGCGAAAGGCTTAAGAAAAAGACCGCCGCTTTCTGCAAATTATTGAGATGGCCTTCAACGAAAGAGGGTTGCGGAATAGAACGACCGATCCGCTGGAAAAGGCCCTTAAAAAAAGAGAAAGCTTTGTCCATCCAAAATCGTATCCCTGTTGCTGGTTTCACTGCCCCCTCCGCCTTTGAAATCTCTCAACTACTCTATCTTCCATTATAAACAATTTGGTGACAGAAAACAAGTAGGGGGAGCGAAAAACTTTAGGTCTAGATTAAGAAAATGGGGACACGTCCCCATCGCTGTTCACGTCCTGTGGCGATGGGACGCCGACATCCATGTCGGCAGCCAATTCACGGTTCCCATTGGGGGACAACGTCGGCAGCGAGATTGTCTCGGATTCCCTGATTGTACTGGAATGTGCCGGCGCAAGCAATCATGGCGGCATTGTCGGTGCAAAGCTTGGGGCTTGGGTAGCTGAGCGAAAACCGGAATTGCTCGGCAAGCTTCGAAAGGCGCGTTCGGAGGCTCGAGTTGCAGGCCACTCCGCCCGCTAGAACGACGGTTTTCACCCCTGTTTGGAGAACAGCTCGTCGGGTTTTCTCGACCAATACGTCGACCACGGCCTCTTGAAATGAGGCCGACAAATCTTCAATCGAATGCTTTTCGAGCACCCCGGCTTTTTTGGCGTTCATGACAGCGGTTTTTAGGCCGCTGAAGCTGAAGTCGAGCGAGTCTTTTCCCAAGAAAGCTCGTGGAAAATCGACCGCTTTAGGGTTTCCGGTCTTGGCAAGCTTGTCAATGATAGGGCCTCCCGGATAACCAAGGTTGAAAATGCGGGCTACTTTGTCGAACGCTTCACCTGCCGCGTCGTCTCGCGTTGAGCCGAGAGTTTCCCATTTCAAGTGCTCTTTCAGGAGGACGAGGCACGTGTGCCCCCCGGAAACGACGAGCGCTAAGAAAGGAAAGGCTAAGTCAGGTTTTTCCAGGTAGTTGGCGTAGACGTGGCCGACCAGGTGGTTCACGCCGATGAACGGGACATCGAGGGCCAGCGCGACGCTCTTCGCAGCTGCCACTCCGACCAACAAGGCGCCCACGAGGCCGGGGCCGCGAGTGGCGGCCACGAGCGAGATGTCTTTCCACGAAAGTCCGGTCTCCGAGAGCGCTTGATCGAGGAGCACGTTGAAGTTTTCCAGATGCTTTCTCGAAGCGATTTCGGGAACGACACCCCCATACAATTGATGGACTTCGACTTGAGAAGAAATGAGATTGGTTCGGATTCGAGTTCCGTTTTCCACAAGCGCAATCGAGGTCTCGTCACAACTGGTTTCAATGCCAAGGCAAATCATGAGGTTCGCGACACTTCCTTTTCAAGCGCTTCTCCGATTTCGATGAGCTTTTCTTTAAAATGCTCTCCTCTCAGATTGCCCGCCCACATGATCACCGCGTTTTCATTTTCTTCCATATAGTAATTCTTTCGGATTCCGGCCGGCGCAAAACCGAACTTTTTGTAAAGAGTTTGCGCGGCCTCATTCGATTCGCGAACTTCGAGGGTTGCCCATCGCGCTTCTTTGGCCACTGCCATACTTAGAAGTTGATGAACGAGTTGTTCGGCGATTTTTTTTCTTCGATAATCGGGGTGAACCGCAACCGTGGTGATATGGGCTTCATCGATGACAATCCAGAGTCCGGCATAACCGACGAGCATGCCATCATGTCGTGCCACGATGTAATGGGCCAACTGATTTTTTTGCAGCTCGTTGATGAACGCGCTTTCAGGCCAATGGTTGAGGAAGGCGGTTCTCTCGATCGCCATGATTTCATTGACATCTTTTTCTTCAAGCGGTTCTATCAAGACTTTTAAGGCGGTCATAATTTAGGGTTAGGCTTTTCGCTTGGCGCGCTCAAGCTCTGCCTGGGAAGCGCGAATATAAAGAGGTTCCACTGCATACAAGTCTCCGGAGGAACTGTTTTTGCGGAGGTAAGCCAGCTTTCCGATTGAAGACGCTTTGACGATGCCGGCCGATTCATCCGCTCTGGTCGCATCTTTCAGTTGCTGCAAAAGATACGATTCGTAAGGGTTAGATTCGCCGACAATCGTCCAAGGACCCTTGTAACGGCTTGCTTCTTCGACAATGCTTTCCTTGGTTTGGCAGAGGTAATCCCCCTGTTGCGTGATTGTACTTCCGTCGGACGCGTAGATTCCGGCGAAAAGCTCGTTTCGTTTGGCGTCGATGCAGGACAGGATCATGCCGCGATAGGGAAGCGTTGCGAAAGCGAGCGCATCTAACGAGGAAACTCCGATGAGTGGAATCTTGGCAACCTGGCTCAGTGTTTTGGCTGTGGCGAGTTCCAGGCGCGTGCCCGTAAACGAGCCCGGGCCAATCCCGGTGGCGATGAGATTGACTTGACTTAACTTATGCCCGGATTCTTTGAGAACTTCGGCGATTGCAGGGGAAAGCCATGATAATAGTTTCATCGGAGCGCGCATCGAGCGCTCGGCTAGAACCGTCATGTCATCGAGGAGCGCAACGCTTCCGATGTCGGTCGAAGTTTCAATCGCCAAGATTTTCATCCGGCTGCCGGCACCATTTGGAATCCCATCGTGTGGAAGTCGCGATCGAATGTGAAAACTTCTTTGAGTTTTAATTCACGCGCCGTGATGAAGCTGACGCAATCGACAAAAGAAAACATTTGGTCGGAGTATTTTAGCAACAACCGTCGCGCTTCTTGAAACACTTTTTTATCCGTCCATCGAACGATCAAGAACTTTTCTTTCTCGGCTTCAGCGACGATCTCATCGAAACGAAGAATCTTCGCGAAGTCCTTTGTCCTGTGCCGAATGAAAGTGTACGTTTCACTCAGGACATAATCGGTGGTCACCAAGGGAGTTCCTTTCGAGAGAAAGCTTTCAAAAGCTTTGGCTGCTCGAGAATGATGTTGCTCCCGTTTCAGCATCACGGCAATCCAGGCGCTTGAGTCGACAAAGATCATTTTTTTCTTTTGGCGCCATACAGATAACGGTCATGACTTTCCGAGCCGTCCCTTGGGCCTTCATCGCAGAGGCCTATCAGTTTGTAAAGTGGGTTTCGTTTTCGAGTGGGATGCGCCGACGAGCCTGTAAGATAGCTATGAAGGGCTTCGCGAACAAGAACCGCTTCGGAAACTCCTCGGAGAAGTGCCAAGTCTTTTAGCGCATGGTCGGTTTTTTCTTCAATATAAATTTGCTTTCGGGTCATATATGTCAACTCCAATATAATGTATACATTACAAGGCTACCATAAATTGCGGTTCATGTCAATGAGGATTGCAAATCTTTTAGCCACGGGACAACCGTTTCTACCGGGTTGAAAGTGAGCTTTCTGGTATCCGGCGATTCCCCGTATTCTATCGTTATGTGGAGATGGGGGAATGGGAAAGCGGCCCCACTTGCGCGATCGACCCACTCCACCAAACTGATTCCTTGCCCTTCAAGATACTCTTCCCATCCGAGATCGGCAAGATCTTTTGTTTCAAGCCGGTACAGATCGAAATGATAAACCGGAATTTTCCCTTGATAGACATGCATCAAGACAAAAGTCGGGCTGACTACTTTTTCCTTGACGCCAAGCCCTTCGCAGATTCCCTGAATCAGCGTCGTTTTTCCTGCGCCCAGCTCGCCTTCAAGCCCGAGAATGGTTCCGGGCTTCAGATACGTAGCAATCCGCTTGCCAAGATCCTGGGTTTCTTCGGCGCTGCGAGTGACGAGCTGACTGTTCTTCGCTGTGTGTCCGGTCATACGCGGTAAACATCTTTTCTGTCACCGATAGAAAAGACTTGGATTCTTTTCTTTGCATCGTCTATTTCGTAAAGAACTCGATAACTTCCTACTCTGGTGCGGTACGCTTCACGCCCCTGGAGCTTTTTCACTCCAACAGGCCTTGGATTGCTCTCAAGCGCATGAAGATGTTGAATCAATTTTCTATGTAAGGGTTCGGGCAATTTTTCCAGTTCTTTTTTGACTGATTTTTTGAGAATAACTTCGTAAGGCATTTAACGTTTCTTGGATTTTCTCTTAGCAAGGTACTCTTTAAGAGGAATTGAAGGCTCACGGCGCCGCTGTTCCAGGATCACGATGTCGATCAAATCTTCCATGAACTCTTTGTCTTCAAGGAGTTTACCGACAACCGCTTCCCTTGCTCTTTTCGGCAAGGCGCGAAATGCCGTTCGAAACATTTCTGCTGTCGCCTCCGCCGTTGTCATGGAGAGCTCTTTTTGGATTTGCGACGTTTTTCGAGGATTGACCAGACAGAGCAAATCATAACAGACCAACCCACAACTTCTAATCCAACTATCGTTTTGGAATCATTGGGTGAAATTTCGGCGACTAATAGGCCTGCGATCATTGCAATCCACGCAATGGTCGCCAGTCCGCCACTCGATAGCCGGTTCATTGCTGTTTCTAACCGTTCAACGCTTTTCGAAATTTCGTTAAGCTTAGCTTCGAGCAATTCGTCGTTCATGCATCGCCTCTTATGTGAAGTTTTTCCACGAGATCCGCAATGTTCATTGCCCCCAGGTCGCCGTCTTTGCGGTCGCGGACGCTCACGGTTTTCGACTCGGCTTCTTTGTCGCCGACGATCAGCATGTACGGAATCTTCTCGATTTGTGCGTCGCGAATTTTGGCGCCGATTTTTTCGTTGCGCAAATCGGTTTCAATCCGGTAACCGGCTTTCCGGATTTCCTTTTCTACTTGGTTTGCGTAATCAAGATGCTTCTCGCTGATCGGGAGAATGCGCGCTTGAACCGGGGCCAGCCAAAGTGGAAACGCGCCGCCATAATGCTCGATCAGGCATCCGAAGAATCGCTCGAAGCTTCCAAGCAAAGCCCGGTGCACCATGTAGACAAGTTTTTCTTGGCCGTCTTGCGCCACATACTTCACATCGAAACGTCGAGGCAAGTTAAAATCAAACTGAATCGTGCTGCATTGCCACTCGCGGCCGATGGCGTCTTTCACCTTGATGTCGATTTTTGGGCCGTAAAATGCGGCGCCGATGATGTCGACTTCAGGCTCGATCCCGCGGGGAACCACGACTTTCCGCAGCACATCGACCAGCACTTCCTCCGCATGCTCCCATTCTTTTCGCTCGCCGGCGAATTCATTTTTTTTATGCGCGTAAAACTTATCGACGATTTCATCATAGCTTAATGCTTCGATTTCTTTCAAGCCGGCTGGATCGCTTGTTTCGCCGAGCACCTTTTTGTAAAGCTCCTTTTTGCTCACCCCTTTGCCAAGACGTGTCCAGGCAGCCGAAGGAAACGGCCCGGTTGACAAGGTGATGGAAAACTGAGTAAAGCCAAACTTCCCGAGGAGATCGAGCGCGAAGTTCACGCAATTTTCAACTTCGGTTGGAAGCTGTTCTGGGGTGCAGAAAATGTGAGCATCATCTTGAGTAAATCCGCGGACGCGCATTAAGCCGTGCAAAACGCCGGAGCGCTCGTAGCGATACACGGTTCCAAGCTCGCTGTAACGAAGCGGCAATTCGCGATACGATCGTTTTTTCGTTTTATAAATCAAGATATGGAAAGGACAGTTCATTGGCTTCAACATGAACTGCTGCTCTTCCACTTCAATCGGCTTGTACATATTTTCTTGATAGAAATCCCAATGGCCGCTTGTTTTCCAAAGATCAACGCGCGCGATGTGCGGAGTATACACAAGATTATAATTGCGGGCGATATGTTCATCCCGCCAATAATCTTCAATGATTTTTCGAATCATCGCTCCTTTCGGGTGCCAAAGGATTAATCCAGGTCCAGTGAGATCTTGAATGCTGAACAAATCGAGTTCTTTTCCGAGTTTTCTGTGATCCCGTTTGGCGGCTTCTTCAAGTTGCTTTAAATGATCGTCAAGCTCTTGCTTCGAAGGGAAAGTGGTGCCGTAAAGGCGCTGAAGCATTGGTCTTTTCTCATCGCCACGCCAATAGGCTCCGGCGACGTTTAATAGCTTGAACGCTTTGATTTTGCCGGTTGAAGGAAGATGCGGTCCTGTGCAAAGATCCCAAAATTCTCCTTGATTATAAATGCTGACTTGTTCATCAGGGATGTCTCGAATGAGTTCCACTTTTAGCGGCTCCTGACGCTCTTCGAAAAACTTCAGCGCTTCAGGTTTTTTCATCTCGATCCGTTTGAAAGGCAAATTTTCGGCAATGATTTTTTTGATTTCTTCTTCGATTTGCGGGACGACTTCTTGATTCAATCGCCCTTGCGTGTTGAAATCGTAGTAAAAACCGTTTTCAATGGCTGGGCCGATGGCCAATTCGGTTCCGGGAAAAAGCCGTTTCACCGCTTGAGCCATCACATGTGCGCTTGAGTGGCGGAAAACAGAAAGCGCTTCCGGATCTTTCACGGTGACGAATTCCACTGTGGCATCGTCTTCGATTGTTTTGCTTAAGTCAACGAGTTTTCCGTCAACTTTAGCCGCAACGCTGTCTTCGAAAAGTCTTTTGCCGATTTCTTTGCAAAGATCGGCCAAAACGATCGGCCCATTTTTCTCGACCACATCGCCATTTTTCAGCGTGATCCGTAGTGTCTTGACCATCGGGACTTATTACGCGGCCGCCACGCATCTCCCTTTAATTGGGGACACTTCCCAATTAGGTTTCGCCTTTATCCATGCGGCTTCCATGATATCTGGGATAAATTCATAAAAACCCTGTATTGATGCGGGCAATTGAAAATGGGAAATGTCCCTATTTTTTCGGTTTGAAGCTGTAATCGACGAGTTCCATGGTGGAGTCGATGCCGTTGGTGGAGGTTTGCGATTTCACGAGTCCAATCCAGTTGGCGAACCATTCGATTTTTTTGACCTCGGTGCCACCTTGGTTCACATCGGTTTCCACACGGACAGCGCTGAATTTTCCCGCGGGAACCATCACGGTTTCAACGCCGGTGACTTTGTTTTTCTCTTCAATCGGAACGCCCATCATGCCGGTTCCTTTCCATTCCCAAGTGCTGGGGGGATCCACGCTGAGCGGATTCTCAAGATACATCTTGACCGGTGTGAAATCTGCGCTCATGTTATTTTTTTCGTAAAGTGTTTTGTGAATTTCAACCCAGCCTCTTGGTTTCGAATACCAATCTTCAAATGCTTGTGTCGAGGTTTTCGATTCCATTACATAAAGAATTTCATGATTAGCGGTTTCTTCGGTTTTCACCACTTTCATCGTGTATTCATCGGATTTCTGTCCCGATGTCCACCGATATTTCCACCAATCGTTCACCCGCAGCGGAAAATAATCAGGCGGCGGTGGAGCAATTTTGTGCTTCGCAAGAACCGGGACAACAACTAAAAGAATTGACAAAGCCCAACAGGCCATTGAAATACGAGCTAATGTTTTCATCGTCTGCTCCTCACTTCACTGGAATTAATTCAATCGATTTGATGACCGCGTCATAGGTTGATTGAAGCTTATTTTCCTCGAATGCTTGATAGGTGCCGGTAAACCCGCAAGTGTAGCTCCGTTCGTTGCCGAACATATAAAGATACCAGCGGTGAATGTCCCCGGCATCTTTTTTGTCGGGAGTTCCCGGCTTGTGCTCCGCTTCTTTGCAGCGAAACGCCAGTGCCTTTTTCTTCTTGTCATGAATAAGAATCGGAACGCCCATCGGGACGACACCTGTAATATCGCGGTCATCTTTTTTTGATTTAAGATTCGCGATGTAAATGGCTTTTGACGGAACTCCTCTCATCACTGTTGTGTTGATGGAAATGGTCGTAGCCAGTCCATCGACCATGGGGCCTGTCCAGATCATCGTATCTCCCTTGGTGGTGAGCTGAAATTCTATAGGAATCTTAATTTTAAATCCATGATAGCTGTCGACGTAGTCGGTGGTCTGGCCGGAAAAGCCTTGAAAAGTGGTCTGATCGGTAGTGTCGTCCGCGAAAGAAGTGCTTCGGCCGATGAAGAGCAGTGCAAAAACAAGTGAAAAAAGCCAACTCCATTTTCGATTCATGATTCTCACCTCTTTAGCGCCAGCATTTCTTGCGTGTCTATTATATTCCTCCATGCAAGAAGAAGGAGTGTGGATCAAAACCCTCGGATATCAAAACCATGATTCTTGTAACCGGAGGAACCGGATTCATTGGTCGTTATATTGTCGAGCGCCTTCTTGACGCGAAAGAAAAAGTCCGGATTTTTTCGCGGCAAGCGGAAGTTCGGTTTTTATCGAGAGATCGGGTTGCCACCGAAGCTGAGCATTCGGGCGCCGAATATTTCGAAGGGACGATTTTGGAGCCGAAAAAACTAAGCGATGCGATGACCGGTTGCGATCGAGTCATCCACTTGGTTGGAATCATCCGGGAAAACGGAAAACAAACCTTCGAGAAAATCCATGCCGAAGGAACGCGGAACGTCGTGGCGGCCGCAAAAGCAAATGGCGTTCGTAAAATTGTGCATATGAGCGCGCTCGGAGCAAAGCCGAACGCGGCAAGTCGTTATCATCAATCGAAATGGGATGGGGAAGAGGCCGTTCGGAAGAGCGGACTTTCCTATGTTATTTTTCGCCCTTCAATTGTGGTCGGTTACGAAGATCAATTTGTGAATTTGCTTACGAAGATGTTAAAATGGAGCCCCGGTTTCGTTCCGGTGCTTGGGCCCGGAACCGCCAAGCTTCAACCGATTTCAGTGGTTGATGTAGCCACTTGTTTTGTCAAGGCGGTTTTGCATGATCATGTGGTGAACGATGCGCCTCCCGGCGGTTCCGAGTCTGTGGATGCAAAGAGCGAGCCGCTCCGTTCGATCCTGAATAAAGAATATCCGCTCACAGGAGCCAACGTGTTAACCCTCAATGACCTTCTTGATATGATCATGCGAATCAAGAAAACAAAAAGGATTAAGATTCACATTCCAATCGGAGCGGCAACGCTGCTTGCGAGAATCATGGAAAAAGTTCCGGGTCAACCGTTGAATCGAGACCAGCTCACAATGCTCCTGGAAGATAACATTGCCGACAACAGTGCGATGAAAGCCGATTTTGGCGTGAAGCCAAGGCTTCTCGGAGAAGTCATTAGAGGCTATTTGGTGTAAAAACCGCTCAGAGTTGTAGCGATACCCTCTGCCATCGATTGACTTTTCGTTTGATACGCGGGAACGAAAATGCCACCGAAACTTTCGCACCAGATGACCGTCATCCCGGAATCGCCGTCAATTTTTATCTTCTTGTGATTGGCTATCGGGACAATCCACGATTCTCCGTAAAATCCGGGACACTTAAAAGGAGAGATTTTCACCAGCAGCTCTTCAGGTTTTGCAATCATTCGATCGAAGCTCAGCAAAGTCAATATAAGAAAAAGCGTCGTCGGCGTCAAACGCTCAAGTCCGTGACCGAAAATTGCAAATCCGATAGCGACGGCAAGAAAAAGAAACGTGAGAGCGGATGGAAGATAAAGACGCGTTTTATCGGGATGAATTCGGCGAACGATCACTCAATCATCCCAATCAAATTTCCGGTGCTCGAGCATCACTTGTTCAAGAAACTCTTCATAGCTTCCACCGGAAGAAAGCGGCTTTCCTTGAGCCGAGTCAAGCAACGGAATTGCAAGCTCTCTGGCCAGCCGGTATCGATTGCCAAGCGTAATGTCGCCTCTTCTTGCAAGAAACCGGGAGATCAGATCGTAAAGTTTGTCGTCGATTCGAACATTGGCTTGAGGCGCATTTTGCATATTGAGCGGATGAAGGGAAAGGTTTTTCGCTTTTTCGCGAGTCACAATGGTGGCGGCAGCCAGATCCCCGATTCGCCTGTGAGTGGATGTGGCGAAAATCATCGCCATGCCGACTCCATAAAAAATAGGGAGAAAATCAACGGTTCGAAGAAGATTTCGGATCACCGAAGCTGCGAGGGTTATCGGAAAACCTCCTTCGCGCATCACTCTTAAGCCAAGAATTCGCTTTCCGGGGGTTTGTCCGTTCCAGAGCAGTTCGAAGAAGATAAAATAACCTTCAAAAATGAGGAAAGTAATCAAGCTAAGCAGGGCTAAAGTCGCATAGCCGGCGGTTTTGACAAAATCGGCAGGATGGGTGCTCGAACTCTGAACAATGCCGAAAAAACCGCCGATGCCGATTAAAAGAAGGAGCCAGAGGGTAACCTCAAGCAATAAATCGATCGAATATGCAACGAAACGAGATCCAAGTCCCGCCAAGTCATAAGAGAACTCAACGTATTCGGGTGTTTCAATTCTTAAATGGTCCATTCGTGCGATACCCCCGATGAATCAGGAAACTTTTGTGGCCGAAAGAAAACCGATTTGGGACCAACTTTATTCTATCGTGCGGCGGCTTGAAAGTCAAGGATTAAAAATGATAGAAGAGCCGGATCTTGAATCTTTCGGTTTTCTTTACCGGAGAACGGCCACCGATCTTTCGTATGCGCGCGCGCGCAATTTCGATTCTCATCTCATCGAATTCTTGAATGGTCTGGTGGCCCATGCTCATGCTTATGTTTATGCTCCTCCCCCTGCGGTTTGGAAAAGTGTCGTTGAGTTTTATATGCGAGAATTTCCGCAGCTGATTCGGCGGCGCTTTGCATTTGTTGTGGCCGCTATGTTGCTTTTTTATGGTTCAGGCCTCTTGGCTTATTCGTTTGTGATCACAAATCCGTACACGGCTCGTTCCTTTGTCGGAGAAGAATGGATATCGGCGGTTGAAAAAAGCATTCTTTTGAAACGATGGGTGTATGCTGAACCTCCCGATGCAGCGGCCAGCGCGGAGTCGGCGCAAATCATGACCAACAATATCAAAGTTTCTTTCGCGGCTTTCGCTCTCGGGATCACTTATGGGATTGGAACGGCCTGGCTTCTCGTGCGGGAAGGGTTCCGGATAGGTGGGATTGTCGGCTTGGTCGATCATCATGGAATTTCGTTGCCGGTTTGGGGTTTTCTGGCGCCTCACGGCGTTTTGGAATTGAGCGCCATTTGCATTGCGGGAGCTGCAGGCCTCTTGATTGGTTTCAGCATGGTTTATCCGGGGGATTATTCTCGGATCGATTCGCTCCGTCTTGCCGGTCCTGAAGCGGTGAAGATGATTATGGGGACGATTCCGCTCTTCATTGTTGCCGGAACGATAGAAGCGTTCTTTTCTCCATTGCCGATTGAGCCATTGGGAAAGATTGCTTTTTCAGTTCTTGTGGCTGCGGGACTCGCTCTTTATTTGTTGCTTTAAAAGCTGGTGGAAAATGGTGTCACCATTTTCCACTCCCTTACTCATTCGCAATCGTCTTGCTCGAAACAACCGGGGCCGCAGCATCAGTGATCAGGACCAAAGCCCCGGTTTCCACATTTTCATAAAGACACACGATGTCTTCGTTCCGGTGGCGGATGCAGCCGTGCGATGCTTTTAACCCGATCGATGGGCGGTCGAACGTTCCATGCATTTTCTGAGGAACATCGTGCCGTTTTCCAGTGGTCGGGTCAATCGCCCAGAGATCGAGAATCCGGACGCCGAAAGCGTGCGAATCTTTCCATCGGCTTTGCACGCCCCATTCGATAGCGCCCTTCGCGTTAATTTTGCCTGCAACCACGCGGAGCCCCGATTCAGTGGGAGTCTCATCGCGTCCGGTGGCATTCGGGAAGATTCGGATCAGCTTCCCGGTTTTCGAGAAGAGAAAGGTCCGGTGCTCATTCTTCACCACCACGATTCGGACCATTTTCTTCTTGCCCGCTACGCTCACGGTTGGGTCAGGGATGCCGACTGGATGCTCCATTTCCCAAAGCTTCTTTCCGGAAGGCGGAGCTTCGGATTCGAGCGCTTCCAAAGTGACCTGATCGAGCTTTCCGGTCACCGGAATTCCGGCATGGGCCTGAAAAGACGCTACAGCATTCTCGGTTTCAGGGCCGAATTTACCGTCGCAACTGCTGACGGCAAACCCCATCGCCTGCAAAGCTTGCTGGACAACAACCACGGATTGACCGCGGTCGCCATGTTGCAACACGGGACCGGCTGAAAACGCTGGAGATACCAGGATAAAGGCTAGAATGAATTCGATGACAAGTAACTTTTTCATTGACTTTCACCTCCATACCCACTCTACCTTATGAAAGTGAAGGCCGCATGAAACCTGGATGATCGTTTCCTGACAATTTCGTGACAAGCAAGGATTGAATCGTCATCCCAAGAACGTTTCTTCGATGGAAGCCAAGGTATTGGTAGTGGATGACGAGCAGGTTATTCTGGAGACCGTTTGTTACCGGCTAGCGAAGGAAGGGTTTGAGGTTGTCGTGGCCGGCGACGGTCCTTCCGCAGTGGAAAAGGCTTTCCTGGATAATCCCGATCTCATTGTTTTGGACATCATGCTTCCTGAACAAGATGGCTACGAAGTTTGCAAAACGCTTCGCTCTCGCGGCTTCTTAAAACCTGTGATCTTGGTTTCCGCCAAAGATGAAGAAGTCGACAAGGTGATCGGCTTGGAAGTGGGCGCCGATGATTACCTGACCAAACCATTCAGTCAGCGTGAGCTCGTGGCCCGCATCCGCGCTCATTTGCGGCGCGAAAAAATTCATGATGCGAAGCGGGATAAAGAACCGGCAAACAAAGCGATGGTTTTCGGAGCGCTTCGAATGATTCCTGAAAGTCGCGAAGTTTTTCTCGACGGCGCACCGGTGGCTCTTTCGCTTAAAGAATACGAGCTTCTCTTGACGCTTGCCACGAACGCCGGTCGAGTCATGACGCGAGAGCAACTGATCGAAAAGATTTGGGGATACGATTTCGAGGGAGATTCGAATATTGTCCAGGTCACGGTGAAAAGGCTCCGGCAAAAACTGAAAGACGAGCTTCGAAACGACAAGTTTATCACGACCCTTCGAGGCGTCGGCTACCGGTTCGTTGCCAAAGACTCAAAGTGAACCGGTTTCGCGTTCTCATTTCGCTCCGATTCCAACTCATCATCACTTACTTGCTTCTCTTCGTCGTCACGTTTTCGCTTTTCGCGTTCTACTTGTCGAGGCGAGTGGAGAGCGAGCTCAAAACTCGATCGCTCGAAGACCTGCTGCAGCATGGAACTTTCATCGCCAACTTGTTTACGCACTCCATGGTTCAGCACATGCTGACTCCCGGCCAGCGTCGTCTCATTGTCCAGGAGATGAAGCGGCTCAGCCTTCGAACCGGCGCATTCATGGGAATCGTGAACCAGCGCGCATTCGTCCTCGAGAACACTGGAAACCTGAGAAATCATTGGGTCGGGGATCGCCCCGAAGTTCGCGAGGCGCTTCGAGGCCATGAAGGAATTGTCTTTCGAAATGAGCCGAGTCCGGTGCTTTATGTTGCCATTCCTGTTTTCTTAAACGGTGTGGTTGAAGGAGCGATTTATCTATCGAAACCGCTTGATTCAAACGATGAATTTCTTTCGTCGCTTCGAAGAAATATGATTCAAGCCGGAAGCGTGGCGCTTCTCGTGGCGTTTGTTTTGGTTTTCGTTATCGCCGATTTACTGACCGGCTCGCTCAGAAAGATTACAAGAGCGGTCCGGCAAATGGAGGCGGGCAGACTGAAGGGTCCGATTGTCGGTCTTCCGCCGAACGAAGTGGGGCTTCTTGGCGCCGCCTTCAATCAGATGGCCGAAGCTTTGAAAACACAAATGGGAAAGCTTTCGTTCGTTCTGGGAAATATGGCCGACGGAGTTCTCGTGATTGGCGCCGACGGTGGAATAGAATATGTGAATCCGCAAGCAAGAAAAATTGTCCAAATTACGGATCATAAACTTGCCGACGACGCTCCGACCACCCTGTTTTTTTCAAAAGTCCTGAAATCCGAAGGGCCTCCGGTGGGAGAGTTCGAGATCAAGGGCCAAGGAATGGTCAGAATTCTGGCCACTCCGATTGAAGAGCACGGTAAAACGGCCGGCTTGATTGCCGTTTTTCATGATGTGAGCGAATACAAGCGGCTTGAAAAACTGAGAGCGCAATTTGTGAGCGATGTTTCCCA
>Ga0207122_1047_pt1 | contig 20074 bp, 15 predicted proteins | sample Alteio_BWMinHeat_38_FD_153504 | JGI IMG/M metagenome (GOLD analysis project Ga0207122, IMG submission 153504) | Enriched cells from forest soil in Barre Woods Harvard Forest LTER site, Petersham, Massachusetts, United States -... | ecosystem: Environmental > Terrestrial > Soil > Temperate forest >... | reverse complement strand
GAACAAAGTCAGCTACTGGAGAAAAGAACTCCTCGACCGCCTTGCCGTCCTGATGGGAGGCCGCTGCGCAGAAAAAATCTTCATCGGAGACCTCTCGAGCGGGGCCCAGCAAGATATCGAACACGCCACCCAGCTCGTCCGCAACATGGTCTGCAAGTGGGGCATGAGCGATAAAGTCGGCGTAGTCGCCTATGGTGAAAGGGAAAATGGCATGGGGGGTATGCCGGAGTATTTTGAGAAAAAATACTCTGAAGACACAGCCAGAGAGATCGATGACGAAGTGAAAAAATTCCTCGAAGAAGCCAACGTAACAGCGACCAATATCATCCTGGAGCATCGCGACCAGGTAGAGCTGATGGCGGAGATGTTGATGGAGTTCGAATCCCTGGACAGCCAGGATATCGACGACATCCTCCACAACCGTTGGAATATCGACCAAAAGAGGGAACGCCTTAAAATTGCAGACGAGCTCCATAAAAAAACCGCTGCTGCTGTTCCACCGGCGCCGCCCGTGACGCCGCCGCCGCCGCCCCCATTGCCGGCGACCTAAAGGAAAAAGGACGTAAAGGACGAAAGGGACTTAAGAGCATAAAATGTCCTTTAGAGACAATTGCAGAATTCCTCTTGCAGCCTTTCAGGCTGCAATATCATTATCGCTTTTACCCAGGGCGTTGCCCTGGGCTATTTGCAGTCCCAGACCTTCGGTCTGAGCAAAATGTCGCTTAGCCCGAAGGGCTTAAACTGCAAACAGCCCAGGGCAACGCCCTGGGTAAAAGCGATAATGATATTGCAGCCTGAAAGGCTGCAAGAGGACTTCTGCAATTGTCTCTTTACGTCCCTTTCGTCCTTTGTCTTTATTTTCTATAGACATAAAATTTTTAATATGATATAATTAGATTTTAAATTAATCATAGATGAGATTTATGTCAGCTATAGATAATATCGGTTTTATTGAAATTATTTACTCTAGCGATGAGGAAATTGATCGAGATGATTCTCCTCGCGATGAGGGAATCATCGACCGTATCAATAATGCCATTAGTGAAGCCTGGATTAAAATCAAAAACTTCCCAACACCGCATCTCCTAAGCTGGCTTCAGATTCGATCGGCCTGGAACAGCGTCAAAGGAGCCGGCAGCGGATTCAAGCTTGCTATCTGGGATACCATCACCAGAGTAGTCAGCAACGCCTTGTCAGCCTTAACCGCATTCTTTGGAAAGTCGGCCTTGATTAACGCCGTCATACAGACACCTAAGCTGCTCTCGTGTTTTGGCATCGGCTCAGGCTTATACACTCTCTACTATAATGTCAGTGACTTCTGGTATGCAGAAAACCGGTGGGAAAGGCTCTATACAAGCCTCGATTTCTTTGAAACCCTTGGCGGCATCGCTGACAGCTCCTCAACCTTCCTACTCGGCCTTGGAGAGTTAGGTGCCATCACCGCAACTGTTTCTGCTATTGTGCCTCCTTTGGCTACAATCAGCATTGCCTTATCGATGACGGCGTTAGCAGCAAAAGGAGTCACTTGGGCGCAGCTCAGCGACTGGCGAGATGTCGCAGAAAATGCCTACAAAAAACCTGAAGAACATCTGACGATCAAAGAGAGGCTGGAATTTTTCCTTAAACAAGACAACGCATTGTTAAAAAGGCACTTCAGGGTCGAAGGGCAAACCATCAAAGACAAAATCTTAGAGATCATGAAAAAACAATCGGATAAAGAGGCTGAAACCCTATTACAGACCCTCCAGCATCGGATATCTACAAGACTGTATTCCAACCGCCTCTGCCTTCTGATCACTTTGGTGAGCGCTATCGGATTAGGTATTTTGGTGTTTACACCATTGACAATCGTCGCCCACTTAACGATAGTCATTACAGCCATCCTCGGCATCCAATACTTGATCAACGAATGGTATCACGCCCAAGTCTTCGAACAAGCCATCACTCCAGTTGAAAGTTGAAAGTTGAAAGTTGAAAGTGATGAGTGATGAGTTTGCTCTTCAGGCCGAAGGCCTGGGTTATAAAAGCCTAGGGCAACGCCCTAGGTAGGCTGTGGCATAGACGTGCAGGCTGAAAGCCTGCGTTATAGGAATTTGTTTCGTGGAAATTGAACAGGTCACTAAAACGCAGGCTTTCAGCCTGCACGTCTATGCCACAGCCTACCTAGGGCGTTGCCCTAGGCTTTTATAACCCAGGCCTTCAGCCTGAAGAGCAAACTCATCACTTTCAACTTTCAACTTTCAACTTTCCACTTTCCACTTTCCACTTAAGAACAAGGCAGTGCAGAGGATGCCGTCAAGGGCGACGCCGCGGGCTATTGCTGCTTTGAGATCTTTCTCAGACATGATGACGGTGCGCAACACCTCTGAAGCTTCCAGATGCGGCTCTGAAACTTTCACAGCCTCTGTGGCTTTAACGTAAATGATGTTCTGCGAACTCAATCCCGGATACGGGTAGGCACTCCCAATGACTTTAAAATCCTGCGCTGCATAGCCTGTTTCCTCAAGGAGTTCTCTCCTAGCCCCTTCTTCAGGGGACTCATCCGGTTCGAGATACCCTCCTGGGCAGCACAGAAGCACCTTTCCCGTCGGATGGCGATACTCTTCCATCAAGACGTAATGACCTTCAGGGGTCGTTGCCAACACATTGATCGCATCAGCCTTGGGAATCAGCGTGAAATAGTCGTGAGCTGTTCCGTTCCCATACTCAAGGGTATCGCATCGGATTTTGACAAACCTGTCAAACAGGACTTTGCTCTCTTTTACGATTGGAAGTTTAAGGCGTCGCATTGAGATACTGCACTCCTTGAAGATATTGAAAATGCTTCGCAAGGCTCTCATCACCGGTACAGCGGTAATATAATGCCAGCTGCCGATAGAGCTGCCTCTTCTCCCAAAGGAAGGCCTTCATTCCCCATCCTGTATCCAGATAGATTTTCCCGCTCAGATAGTGGCTAAGAAGCGACCACGACTTCGGAAACGGCTCATCCAATACCCCGGCAAAATGTATCTGGGCGATCTCTTTCCATTCCGTCGCCTGCAGCCAACACCCATATAACACATGCATCACCGTCGACTCTTTATTCACCAGCTCGAGCGGATATGTCTCGATCAGCTCACCGGCTTCTTTCCATTTCTTGTCCCATAAATAGGCCCAAATCTGCACTGTATTCAAGTGGAGGCTGTTCTCTATCGACATCTCAAAAGATTTCAAGCGCTCCATAGTCCGATGGATCAATCCTGTCTGTTCTGCATCCAGAGCGCGTTCCAACAGATAATACAGCGTGCGGAATTCTTCGGGAGCAAGCCGGATCCCCGCTTGAGACAAAAAGTGATCCAAAGAGGCTTCGACGGACCCTCGACGGCATTCCATTACAACCCGAACCATACGTGTTGTGGAGTCATCCGGTTTCTTATCCAGAGACTCCCATCGTTTCTCTGCTACGGCATAGCAACCCAACTCCAATAGAGAAAAAAGGGCGTTTGCGACTTCATCCCAAGCGGAACCAAGGTCTTTCACGATGTCGTCCAGGATCTCTTCGATGATATAGGGTTTTGAGAGCCAGAAAGCCATCCTTAGGGCTAATCGAAGATCCCTTCGCCGTTCCGACAGCGACTCCCCATGCCGATCGAGAATAAAATACAAAGGCTCCCAATGTCTCTGCAGGCTAGCAAAGAGCTTCTGCGTATGCGAACCGAATGCAGAGAAAGGAAGGTGCCTCACACACAGCAGGATAAACTGATAGGCGGCAGTGCGGTCATAGCGCGCCACCTCATGCATGCGGGCGATGATCTGCTCTTGCAGCACCAGTAGAAGAGGATGCCTGGGGTAGCGGCGGTAAGCAAGTTCATAACATTTGATTTCCTCCTCTTCCTCTTTCATTGCCTGATACACTAATGCCTTACCGAGGTACTCCAAAGGGGCTCCTGGAGTCCCATGAAGCCTCTCAAATTCCTCCAACGCCAGCTCGAGCAGTTCCTCTTTGTGTTCGCTTTCCTTAGCCTGTTCCAGGAGCGTGATCCCCGCTTTGAATAAGGCCTCTCGTCCTTCTGCCCTTCCGGTAAAGGAATAGGCAATCCTCCTATATTCGCTTAGGGCTTTATGATAATCCTTAAAAGCCAAAAATGTATCGGGAATAGAGAGGCAGTTCACCATGACGCTCAAGCTGCCGACAGATAGTTGAAAAGGAGAGATTTGGAAATCCCAATCCCTTGTCAGGAGTCCAACGTGTGTGCCGACAAGAGGTAAATACCCGATGTAGGAAAATTGAAGCCTGTCATCGAGATAAAATCGGATCGTCTGATCGACTTTTTCAATTCGGATCCTATACCGCTGAGTCCTCTTCAAAAAGATATCAGGGGCGCGCAACACCTCGACGCTGCTGCGCAGAAGCTTCGTTGTCTTATTGATATCCGATCCCAGCCACAAGCAGTAGCCGTCATTGAGATGAACCCTCTCGTCTGCTTCAGGGATGCTCATCAAAAAGCCTATCCCCATCCCCTTCTCCCCTATCGTGATCTCTGCCTCGATCTTGGTATTGCCGGAAAACGATTCCTTAGAGATCATCATGCTGACCCACTCGGCCTCATCGGCTGTGCGTGTGATGGCGGTATGCTCGGCGATAAGGACATTCTCTTGAAATTCCCAGTCGATCTTTTCCTCGACGCTAAGCTGTCCGACAGAATACCACTCCGACCGCCCTTCTGTGTAGTTTTCCAGATCATGGATCAGCTGTTCGACGCTCTGATATCTCTCAGTTAGGTCTAGGGACAAGCACTTCTCCGTTATGCGTGACAAGATGCGCGGCACATCGCGGTATGGCGCCGCCGTGGCAGGATCCACCAACACCTCTTTGTGCATCGTCTTTCTAAACTCTGCCAGAGAGCCTCGCTTGAATGGCTTCCTCAATGTCAACAGCTGATACAGGATGACCCCAAGGGAATAGATGTCAGTCTGAAAGGTTGCCGGCTGCCCAAGAGCTCGTTCAGGGGCCATATAAGGTATTGTCCCGACGACTTTGCCGACTCGCGTGACCTCGGGCATGACCCCTGCCTTGGGAAATTCTGCCGGTGCCTCTTCAGGTTCTTCTGAGCCTATCAGCTTGGCCAACCCCCAATCCAGGATCAATACCTCGCCATATTTTCCCAAGATGATATTTTCCGGCTTGAGATCGCGATGGATGATGTTCTTCGAATGCGCGTAAGCGACTGCCTGGCAGATGGTAATGAAAATTCGGATCAGGGCCGGGATCGAGCCCCCGATGTGGTCTAGGGCTTCTCCGTTTTTTTCCTGGTTGCGCGTCTTCCGCACAACTTGTTTCAGAGTGTCCCCAGCCACAAAAGGCATTGTGTAGTAAACCAGATTGTTTTCCCCGTGGATGACATAGATCGGGATGATAGCCGGATGAGTGAGCTGGCTCGTGATGCGCGCTTCGCGGAGGAACCTCTCCTGCAGGTGCTCTTTCTCGATGAGGTCGGCGCGTATCCTCTTCAAAGCGATCCTTCGTCCGCAGACGGTATCGTAAGCAAGGAAGACCTCACCCATGCCGCCTTTGCCGATGCTACGCAACACCTGATAGGGCCCGATGGTGAATTGGACAGCGGCGTCATGAGGAAGGTGTTCTTGAATAAACGATATCGTAGACTCGTCGCTCAGTGTCGGCGCTGTCGAGCTGAGCAAACGTTGATGCGCTGCGTCTGCTGCCCTGCCGCACAAAGGGCAGAAAAGCACCGATGTGCGCCCTCCGACGACGCGGTACGTCGAGTTGCAATAGGGACATTCCGCCTCTATCGAAAATGACGAGTGTGAACTTTCTTTTGGCCGATGCATGATCCTTCCGTTCTTACTCGCGAATTATTCCTGTTCACCCAAAATAAGTGAAGCGAAATATCGAGGAGTTCAAAGGCGGCCGGTTTGCTGCAGACGATGCCAGAGATCGATGGCTTCTTCAGAGGCGTGGAAGACGACGCAATTGTTTCCCAATTCCTCATCAAAATAGGTCTTTCCTGAGTTGGCATAGGAGGCGGCCATCTGATGAAACAGGGCGTTGCATCCATGCTCGTCCCGCTCGGGGAGAGTGTAGCGAAATCCACAGATGATCGTACGAAAAGAATCGTTTTTCCATTGATGACGCGCCAACCGCAGCGCATCTTCCACCGTAGGAGCTGAAACAGCCGTGTCCACCTCAAAGCCGTCTTTTTCCATATACCATTGGTAATGATACGGGGCTGTCTCCCTCAGCAGCAGAATGACTTTTCCCTCCCCACGTATTCGAGCGACAGCAGCATGGATTAACTTTGGCGGCTTAGCATCCACTTAGGATCCTTGTTCATCTTCGTAAAAGTATTCTCTTAAGACCACGTAAGCGCCGACAATGACAAATAACCAAGGGAGGATCGATGTGAAAGTGAGTTTGAAGAACGAGATGACAAAGAGTATGCCAAAAAGGGAAAGGGAGATGATCATATCTTTGATGCGATTTGTCAATAACTGCCTTAGGCCAAAAGAGATAGCTAAAGCTATCAAAATCCAAGGCCACCAGTCGTTTGTATACAGAAGAATGCCCAGCATCATCAGGAAAACGCCGTTGCCGATAGCATCGGCCTTCTTTTTTGACAGAGGAAATAACGCCATAATGACTCCTTTTGTTATACCGAACGTGACTCAAAAATTGGATTTGGGCTAGCGCGAAAGCTCCCGCGGTTGAATCATTGTAAACAGGTCAATATTAGTAATATGAACCTGTTTACAATGACTTCAACCCCGGGGCTTTGGCGCTGCCCAAATGCCAATTTTTGAATCACGTTCGGTATAAAAGTCAATATATAGCCGAAACAATCTTTTTTTTCTTTTCAGAAAATTCATAATTTTGTATAATGAAGGCATATCGCTTTTGTAACCAAGGAGTTATTATGAGAATTTCCACCATAGCCACGGGTGACTTCGAAGTTACCATATCCAAGCCTATCATCCTTCCTGTCTTAGCTAAAATGACAGGGAACGATATGAAGGTCGTCTCAAAATTATTTACTACGGTCCTCATCAATGATGAGACACAAAAGGTTTTCATCAAACAATCGACTCTTGATCTTTTAAAAGATCTGAAAAAACTCACCGTCGATGGTAAAGAATACGATGTCGAAGCGGTAAAAGATGAACAATTTTTGGAGATGATTCAAGCGATCTGTTCTATCTCTCAGGAGCGCTTAGGCACTGCTTCGAGTGCGAATAGAAAAGTCCCTCCAATCAAGACTCCAGCAGCCGGTCCCGTATCAAGAAAGTCCAAACTATCCCAAATGCCTACAACGGAAGCTGAACAACGCTTGTACGAAAGACAGCTGGTTCACAGAGTCCTGATCGAGATCTTGCGTCAAGAGCGTGACTTCGTCAATGAGAAGCAAAAAAAAGACGCCGAATATAAAGAAGATCACCGCAGAATCGACAAGCAGCAAGATGAAAGAAAACGTCTAGATAAAGTTGTCATGCAAGAAGACGCGTTGTCTACCGAAAAGAAGAAAACCCTCAAAACGGAAAAACCCGGTAAGCGCGAGCCTAAGATCTCTCACAGGGTGCGATGAACGACTTAGGTAAATGGCTTGTCATCATCGGCTGTGCCGTCGCCCTTGTCGGGGCGCTGGTGTGGCTCGGAGCTAAGGTTGGGATCCCCTTCGGGCGCCTGCCTGGAGACCTGTCGATATCCCGAGAAAAATTTTCTTTCTATTTTCCGATTGCGACCTCGATCGCAATCAGCATCATTCTCACAATCCTTATTAATGTAGTCCTTTACCTCTTCCGAAGATAGCCATAGCCGCGCTCTTATCACAAGCAATTTCACGCAAAGGCGCCAAGGAGCAAGCGCAAAGAACGCAAAGAAGGACATTAAGAGACAATTGCAGAAGTCCTAGGAGCTCGAGAATCGCAACTTCTAGGGCCTGGCCCCAAAAGTTGCGATTCTCGAGCTCCTAGGACTTCTGCAATTGTCTCTTAATGTCCTTCTTTGCGTTCTTTGCGCTTGCTCCTTGGCGCCTTTGCGTGAAATTGCTTGTGATAAGAGCGCAGCTTGGTATATTGTGCGGTTGTATAAACCATCAATAAGGGGGTGCACATGCCCAATAACAATACCACATGGGTCGTTGTAGCCAATAGCGCTCAAGCCAAAATTTTTCGATTGGTCGTTTTTCCTAAAATAGAATTTCTCACCTCTTTGCAGCATCCCGAAAGCCGCCTTCATGATATAGACCTTGTTTCCACAAAACCCGGAAGCACAAATGACAGAGGGGGAACCCATCGCAGCTCTTATCAAGCGCCTTCAGACCCCAAACAGTTAGAAATGGAAAAGTTCGCCAAAGATGTGACCAGCTACCTCTCTTCCGCCTGCCGAAAAAAAGAATTTTCCCGACTCTACGTCTTGGCTCCTCCGACGTTCCTTGGGCTGCTTCGCCAGCATATGGATCAAAAAACGCGCGACTCTATCGTCGCAGAAAATGCTAAAGACATGACCGATCATAAACAAGATGCCATCGAACGCCTCATCAGCGAGATTTCGTGATCGATGCCGATTGATTTTAATTGGAATCCCGATGTGTTGCCAGGCACTGGGGTCATCGTCGGATGCACTCAAAACCAGGAGTGGCTTCTGCCCTGGTGGTGGATGCACTATCACCTCTTTAACCACTTGCCTGTGACCTTCATTGATTTTGGCGATATGTCCGCTCAAGCAGTTAAGTGGTGCAAGAAAAGAGGCTCTCTCATCCATCTCGATATCCCCACAGACTTCATCGCCGGCAAAGACACCGTCGACCCCAAGCTGGGCGACATCTGGCAAGCCATCCACCCCGAGGTGTGGCAGATGCGCCTCGCCTGGTTTAAAAAGCCTTTTGCCCTGTTGCAATCTCCCTATCAGCGTACACTGTGGATGGACCTCGACTGCCAAACCAGAGCTTCCGTTCAACCTATTCTTGATCTATGTTCAAGCAGTTCGGGCATCGCCATGGTCGAAGAACCCGAGGCTATCATCAATTTGGATTTACGCCGCGGCCTTTTGTTGCCAGGAGAAAAGGAGTACAACTCCGGCGTCATGGTGTTTGATCATGGGATACCCGTGATACAAACGTTGGCAAGAAAGGCGGTTGAAGAGAATCGCTTATTCATCGGCGACCAGCAAATGCTCGGGAGGATCCTTTTTACAGAGAATTATCCTGTTACTGCTATGCCTTCCACATACAATTGTCGAGTAGACTTTGGGATCAATCCGAATGCCCTCGTGCTCCATTGGCTTGGCCGTTTTAAAAACAAAGTTCGGGAGGCAATCCTTTTCCTCAACGATCACATGTACATCAACTTGTCACTAGATTCCTAACTTTTTAGAAACCCAGAAACTCTTGCCCTTGAAGTCAACCTGAGTAAATGTCTTCCATTTTTCTCTTCGTTCACTCTCTTCTTTTGTCTCTTCCCGTATTAGGTTATCATCATCATCTTCTACTACATAGACTGGATTTGGAAGTTTTTTAACGATCTCCAACTCAAGAGCCTTTGCAGTCGTCTCAACATCTGTTTTGATCTCATATTCTTCTTTTTTACCGAAATTGTTATAGACTTGTTTGCTCAATAAAAACTGGAGTATTTTTCCTTTCAGATCACTTTCTGGAACAGCACTCCAGACAGCTCTTAAGACATCTTCTGAATCGATGTAAGACAAAATAACCTTAGAACATCCTGCCCCTGAACTATCGAATTTAGAACTACCAAAACGGTAATAAAAGTCATCCTCACGCCAACTCCAACTCATCCAAAATGTCCCAAAGGCGGATTTAATTTTCTGAGTGTCATGGCTGCTCAAAATCGTTTGAAGAAAGACTGTTCCCAGTCTCTGATTAAAGTCAAAGCTGTCTAGAATGATGCCGGCGTGCTCAGTCTGACACAGCAGCGCAAGATTCTGAGCATAGATCGTGCGTTCATCTTTTATTGGATCATCATCGACCAAACCGAAACCTGTGATAAGTTGTGACAGCCCCCCCTTCTCGCCGGATTCTAGTTGTCGCCAAGCAACATAGGCCAACAATTTCGCATGAAATGGCTTGTTCTCTTTTTGTTTATTTGAGAACTGAATTAAATCGTCAAGCTTGATATTTGAACTTTCTTGAGTGATCAACTGATGAAATTCAGTAAAGAATTTTGGGTCATTACAATTCTTTAAAGCTGATTCAATAATAGTGTCTAAAGATATCTTAGAAGGTTGATCTTTATCCTTAAGGGATACGCTGGTCGTTTTTAAAGATTGTTCATGCAAGGGATCAGCGTCGTCAGTCAACGGAGGGTCTTCTGTGATTTTTTCAGGTTGTACTGACGGATCTTCAACTACAATTGCCGTAGGATTTTTTTCTGGATCTAACTTCTTTTCTTCCTTTTCAGTTGTCTCTGATGGCTTTTTCTCTTCTTCCAACTCAGCTTCTTCTGTGGTTTTTTCTGGTTGTCCAATTGCCTTGTTAGTTGTTTCGGAGGTTAACTTCTGTTCTTGCTTCTCAGTATCCTGTGATGGCTTGTTTTCTTCTTTTTTCAGTGCTTTTCTAGCGACAGCTTCAAGTTTGGCTTGGATCGTATCGCTTGCCTTATCAAAAGTCTCACCATGATTTTTGATCCAGTAGATGGCGCTCTTGACATTGATGTAGAAAGCATGGTCTTGATCTTTGATCTGAGCGGCATACCCCAACCAAGAGAGAATCCACCCACACCAATTTCCATAGGCTCCGATACCCTCTTGACCACTTTTAGATTTGACATCGGATCCTTCCTTAAAAGGTTCCACAAAACATCTGCTGCCTGATAGATGGATTTGCATAGTAGATAAACCTCCAAATTTAGTAATGAAAATCGATTATATCAGATTTGTGTATAAGAAGAAAACAGAAAAATTAATTATTGAAATATAATCTTTGATGATATATATTGTTTTATTCATAATAGGAGTTTAATAACATGTTTACATTACGTCTTTTCACTTTTAAAACGATTTTACTCTGTTCTCTAATTCAACTATGCCTCTATGCGGGCCCCACACAACGCCATTTAGAATCTAATCCTATCGAGCACATTATCGAAACCCTAGAACCGGGGTGTGAGAAGAAAATCGAAACTTTGCTTCAGATATCGCAAAAGGAAACCGATGACACTTTCTTTGGTTATCATGGGATGACACAAAAGAATCGACTCTTTCAGGATGTATTAAGGGCTGTTTTTGAAGAGGTGTTCCAAATCACTCTGCCCGAAAATTATTATTTCCTTAGGATACCTGGGGAACAGAAATGGAATTGGTCCAACGGTAAAGACAGCTTTTTAAATCAATATGGAACGATGCAGATGCCTGCGGCCTATCAAGAGTTAATCATCAAAAATCTGTTAGCTTTGATAGAGAACAATCAAGGGGTTTCATTGAAGATCGGTGATTTTTCTGACGATGAAATGGTAACGATCTGGAATTATTTTCAGTCACATATTGATTATTCGGTAAAGACTGATTGGAACAAGAAAGCAAAAAAATATTTTTCTCCTGAAGAATATCCTTTGGAGGAGCCAATCTTTAACGAGCACCTGACAGAACTTGGTGAGGTGATCGAACAAAAAATTGCAGCCCTCTACCCAAATGTCGACCTTGAATCATTCCACGATTGGTTTGAGGCCAAACTTGCCGACGACTACAAGGTCTCCACTCTGTTTTTCTTGAAAGAAATAAATTTCAACGACAATAAGATTCTAAGCGAGATTGATCAATTTTTTACTCCTTTTGATGATACCACAGAACCTCAGCAGTCTATGCTTGTAGCACTCAATGTGCCCCTCTTTGGCAACTATCTGGTTTCGGGTTGTTTCACTCCACAAATTGTATTAGAAAATGAATCGGTATTAGGAGGAGATAAGCATCTGCAAAAGATCCTGGAGAATTTTTTTACCAAAATTGGACTTGATCCGACATTAGCATCCTCTGTGTGGGAGGAGGGGCAAACAATGTTACAGGATGCGGGTAATAATCAAGGGTGCCTTCTTCAGTTCTATGATGAATCGACTCTATTAGGCGAAAAGCCCTACTCGTTTGTAGACAAGAATATCTTTTTATCGTTTAAGCATGGCCTTCCTGTACAAGATTTGATCCCCTCAGAATATATTCAAGGCCTTTATTCCTTTGAAAACAAATCACGGGATCTAGAGATGCGCATGGTCATGAATAATCAAACGACATTGAACCCTTTTTCAGCAATGCGGATGAACCGTTATGATGGGTCGACTCCTGAAGAGCGTGAAAATATCATTTTAAAGATGAAACAGCTCTTGAAGGATGGCATACAAGACGAAGTCAAACTGCAACAGTATCGCGATGTACTTTTCAGCTTGTGGAATATCTCTATCCCTCTTTCTTGCCGTTGACTACTTGGCCGAGGAGTTCGCCAAGGCGGCGAAGGGCGGGAGAGAAATCGGTTTTGCCAAGGTCAACTTCGATCAAATAAAACGTTCCCCTTTGAGAGAATGCCTCCGACAAGGCTTTATCGAGGCCATCTTCTGTGGTGACTTTGATGCCATAGCCTCCTCCGAAGACGCTTGGAAGCTCGGTATAGTTCCAGTCTTGGATGTCATTGTACGTCCCTTCGAGGAGCGGCCTCTCTGTCCCATAGCCGTGGTTGTTCAACAGGATCACGATCGGGTCGAGATGATACCTCACCGCAGCAGACAGTTCCGTCGCTGTCATCTGGAAGGCTCCATCGCCGACAATGCAGACGACGCGCCGGTCGGGAGACGCGATCTGTGCTCCGATGGCTCCTGGAACGCCAAACCCCAGCGATGCGAAATAGGCGCATGCCAGGAATGAGTTGTAATCCAGGACGAGATCGGCTGCGCCGAATAAGCAGTCACCGACATCGGCGACGATGAGATGCTCCGGCCTGAGATATTTCTGGATGCATTCAAACAGCCGTTTCGTCGTCGTCGCCTTGCCCACAACGGGATGAAATGTCTGTGGGATTCGCGATCGGCTCTGCGGAAAGGGGTGGCTAAATGGAGTCTTAACGTCTAACTTGCTTAGGCCTTCGACATAATCTTTTAAGAGCACCTCATGAAAATGGTGATGCCCAATGTTAAGGGCCTTCGACGTCGCGACAACGCGATGTTCCTGGTCGATCTTGGCAGTGAAGATGCCGGTATCGAGGTCGTCCAGGACGACGCCTAAGATCAACGCACAATCGCAGCTCTCGACAAAGTCACAGACTTCCTTGGGGCTCATCCCTCCTTGATATACCCCAACCGACAACGGATGATACTCGCTGATGACGGTCTTGCCTAACAGGGACGATACAACAGGGATATGGTGCTTTTCGGCAAACTGTAGAAGGGCTTGACTCAATCCGTCGCGCAAAAGCTCATGCCCGGCCCATATCATCGGCCTCTTACATTTCTGCAATATTTTCCTTGTCTCTTCTAAAGCCTCAGACAAGGATTCCTGATCGCTCTTAGCGGGTTCTTTCTTCTTCCAAGCATGATGCGAAGGGATCGTCTGCGGCACGATGTTGCGAGGTATCTCAATATAGACAGGCTTCTTATGGAATAGGCAGGAGTCGATCACGCGATCGATCTCTGCGGCGGCGGTCTCAGGATCATGCAAGACAGCCTGATCGACGGTGAGCTGTTTAAAAATTTCGAGTTGCGTCGTGTCGCAATGGACGGAGATCGATTTGTTGATGAGATGATGCCTGGTTTGGCACTTGGCAAATTCGTCCGTGCCGGCAGTACCCGAGATCACGATCAACGGAGAGCTCTCCACATAGGCTTGCGCCATGGCATTGGTGATGTTAATCCCAACGCCGTAGGTGATGCATGCCACGCCAAGCCCCTTCAAGCGGGCGTAGGCATCGGCTGCATATCCCGCGGTGCTTTCCCGTGTCGTGTTGATGAAATGGATCTGATGCTGCTCGATCATCTTATCGAGCCTAAGGACGTAGTCGCCCGGCACCCCGAAAATGTGGTTAACCCCAAAGTGATGCAACCGATCGAGAAGATATTTCCCCACACTCGTCGCCATGGCAGCCTCCTGACATCAAGACCCCCTTTGTGCCCAGCCAAAGGTTAGTTGTCAAGTTAGCAATCAAGCTAAAGAAAACCATAGACTCGAAGTATTCAAAAGCAATTTCCAGCCAAGACGCAAAGGAGCAAGCGCAAAGAACGCAAAGAAGAAGACATCGAAGCCTTGTTTGCTTTCGAATCTTCGTGTCTTCTTCTTTGCGTTCTTTGCGCTTGCTCCTTTGCGTCTTGGCGGGAAATTGCTTTTGAATACTTCGAGTCTGTGGCCCTTATTACGCGGTGGCCAGCTCTGCCTCAACGACAGGATCGGACACTGCTTCAATCTCTTCCGGAGGCTTAATCTTCCTGAAGAAGCTGTAGATCAGGATATCGTAGGTGATTTTCAGGCCGGCGCCAATAAATAACGGCATCGCACTCGACATATATTGCATGAAAAATCCCGCGAAAGCAGGCCCGACAGCCCATCCAAACATCCGCACAATCATCGTGACACCGGACATCGTTGTGCGTTCTTCTGGCTTGACAATCGCCATGAGATACGATTTTTTTGCAGGGACATCCATCTCGACAAGCATCTCTCTCAATAAGAAAAGCGCCGCAGCGATGGGAAACGTCGGAGCAAACGCTGCTGCAATGAGAATAAAGCTAGACGGCATATGTGTAAACACCATGGTATTGATCAGTCCAATCTTTTTGGCTAACCATGCGGCACCCAAATACGACACGGCATTCAAACAGCGCGCGACTAAGAATAACACTCCCAACGCCTCTACGCTAACGCCAAACCTCTCATAGAAGTAATACGCTAGAAGAGCGGACGTTAAAAATCCACCGGCTAAGCTGTCGATAGCAAAAAAAGATCCTATCTTGGTAACCGCTTTTTTTCCTTCGGGGGATAACTTAAACTTCACATGCTCTAGAGGCACTTCAACCCTGGCTGAGAGATAAGTATACATGAGCGCAGCCAACAGCATAAACACGGCGTAAAAACCAAATGTCGTTTTAAATGCGATCAGTTGAGGAATATCCCAGAATGAAGTCAGCAACGTTGGCAACCCAGCCAACAGTCCACCAAGCCCCAAGCCAACATCCTGTACGATAGAAAACCAGGCATAACTTTTGGTTCGCTCTTGATCCCCTTCCAAACTCGGGATGATCGCTGTTTCAAGAACCAATGCTGCGCCTCGATCCTTCCCTCGTGCATTGAGCATTCCAATAAATGAGACAGCCAAAATCGCATAGAAATTGGTAAAGAAGCACACAGTAAGGCCTGCCGCAGCGCTTAATAAGGCATAGATAATCAGAGTTTTTTTTCTGCCGATCCGGTCGCCGAAGAAGGTAACAAGAATATTACCGCATGCGGCTCCAATCAGGCCCACACTAATGACGCATCCCACTTGCGCTTTCGATAAATCGAGCTGCATCAGATAGATAGCCAACAAGATGGACACCATTCCCAGTCCCAATGCTCGTAAAAATGTAGCAGAATAGATGATAACGCGATCTAAAGAAAAATGACTCATTTTATCTCCATACTATCTTTTTAATATAAAATAAGTTTAAATTGTAAAATAAATAAGAATTAAAATCAAGGAAATTAGTTGAAAGTGGATAGTTAAAAGTAAATAGTTGAAAGTTCCGAGTTGAAAGTTGAAAGTCCTTCGGCCAAATAACCTCACTGGGTCGAGCCGAAAAAACACTTTCAACTTTCAACTTTCAACTTTCCACTAACCTTAGCCACACATTCGACGTGGGCTGTCTGAGGGAACATGTCATAAGGTTGGATGAAATCGACATGGTAACCCATCTGGTGCAAGACCGCGAGATCCCGCGATAGCGTTGCCGAATCGCATGAAATATAGACGACTGTTGCGGGTCGGAGACGGCCGATCCCTTCCAAAAAAGAAGGCTCACACCCTTTTCTCGGAGGATTCAGGATGATGGTATCGATATCCGCTAAGGAGTCGATGATGGTCTCGGCATTGCCGCAGATAAACTCGGCGTTTTGTATTTGATTCAGTCTTGCGTTTTCTTTGGCGTCCTCGATAGCCTCTGGAACGCATTCGACCCCGATGACTTTTTTCGCCTGGCGCGCAAAAAAAAGCGACATCGTCCCCACACCGCAATAGGCATCGAGGACAGTCTCATGGCCTTTAAGCTGAGCGAATTCTAAAGCCTTCTCATACAGATGTTCCGCCTGTTGAGGGTTGACCTGAAAAAATGAGGCCGGCGACACCTTAAACTGCATCCCGCAAAGGGTCTCCTGGATTATTCCAGAGCCTTCTAGAATCTTGTTCACCGACCCTAAAATGACATTGTCTCGTTCAGTATGGATGTTATGGACAACGCCTTTGACAGCAGGGCATCGCGACATGATCTGGCCTGCGATTTTCTTCAGAAGCGGAGTCGCCTCACCATTTGTGACCAAGATGACGAGGGCTTCTCCTGTGTTGACAGCGCTCTTGATGAGGATATGGCGCAACTCACCTGATCCGGTAGCAGGATCATAGGCCTTAATACCAGATTGCTTGATGATCGGAGCTGCTTCCTTGTAGACTTGTTCCCCTAATGGACAGTGGATATGGCAAGTCTCCACCTCGACAAGGTCATGTGAGGAACGTGCGTACAAACCAATCTGAAGGCCTCCTGTTGGACTTTCCCTGACAGGCATTTGAATTTTATTTCGATATGCCAGCGGCGACGGCGATGGGAGACATGGTCCTACTTCTATGGCGTCGAGTTTGCCGATGCGCTGCAAGGCATCAACGACCCGCTGCCGTTTGATCACGAGTTGTTCCGGATAGGCTAGATGCATCAGCTGGCAGCCGCCGCATCTTCCAAAGAGAGGGCATACCGGCTGGACCCGATGCGGTGATGGATCGCTGACAGACAACAGGTTGGCGCGGCCATATCTTTTTTGACGCTGATAGAGGCGCGCCTCGACAACTTCTCCAGGTAGGGCGCCGTCAACAAATACCGTAAACCCTTGGTATTGACCGACACCCTCTCCATTGCTTCCAATGTTATGGATCGGTAGTTTGATGTTTTGTTTAACTTTTGGTGGATGCATAATACGAAAGTATAACACATCAGCAGAATAAATAATAGTAGACTTATGCAACATCGGGGCCAGGCCCCGATGTTGCATAAGTCTACTACTGATACGGGGAAAAGACGCGCTTGAAAATGCCAGCGCCAACAAAGGCGTCTCGCAATCTGTTTGGGGTAACGGAACCGATCTTTTGTCGATGATATAATCCGAAAAACGAGAGAGAATCCGGCGGCTCGACACCGACCTCACGGCATGTCTTCACTTGCGCTGAGATAATCGCCTCACAAGCAAATTGGGAACAGATCAGGTTTCTTTCCACCGTTGTGTCATCGAGATTTTTCTCTATCTCGGCAGGAGTGGTCCTATTCAACCCAAGGAAACATAACCTCTTTTTGAAGAAATCCCAAACGGAATCACCAAGATGTAATTTGAGATTTCTTTTTTGTTTCACAAACATCCCTTTCAAATTGGCAAAAAATTTGGTCTTAAATTCAGCTATTTTTTTCTCAGTTACCGATTGGGGCATCAACCTTTCTACGTCAAACTCATATTCTTCTATATGAGGAACATATCTGGCAGAAATCGTCTTTGTATGAATGTCCCCCGCGAATCCATTCGTAATGAACTGATCTTGTTCCTTGTTATAATGAAGAAAATTACAATGCATACCTTCCTTTTTCAAAAAGTAAATAGCAATCAAGGTTAGCTTCTCATAAGCGTATGCTTTTACCCTATCCCACAAAGATGTCTGTTCCTCGTTATGAGGCATGACGTTATGATCGGCAGGCATTTTTACTAAACAAACATGCATGAAATCCTTTTTCTCATGACTGGCGAGATGTTGATAAAAATCTGTGTAGGTTTGTTTTAAGCCATTGGCGCGATCCCCTAAGTCTTGAAACAAACAGGGGACTAAATCAAGGAAATATAATTCCGCTAAAGTCAATTTCTCATCGTAAGATATCGTATCGAGCTGTTGATTCTTCTTGGCTTTAACCATTGCGTCGATTTTCTTCTTGATATTTTCAACTTTTGGTTCTTCCCCTTCCAACATTCGTTCGATTTTTTTAATTTCGTCTTGCTTGAGGTTTGCTTCTACGCCCCATTTTTCAAAACAAGCATTCCACTCAGATAGCTCAGCGATCAACGAAGAGAGCGATCCTAATACCTTAAATTCTTTCTTAAAGTTAGTAAGAGCAAGCTTGATTCTCAAAAAGAGGAAGACTTCTGATAAGCTTAAAGGTTTGGAACCATGATCAATCTTTTTTCTCAAGGCTGCCAATTCAGAAATCCTTGATTCCAAAAAATCAACTTCTTCATCGCGGCCAAAATTCAATTTGTAAAGTTCCTTGAAATTCGTGAAATTATTAAATAGAGAAAACAAAACCTTTGTGTTATCATCTTTAAAATCGCTGTCTTGTATTCCCTTGAAAGGCCAATGATGCATCAATGTGGCAAACTCCCAAATAATTTTCATGGGAACTTCTTTTCTTTTCATCTGATCCTGTAAACCAGCAACTCCGCCATTTTTTTCGATGCATTTAGCAAGCGATGAAAATTTTTCATAAAAATAATAACTACCCGAAAAAATGCCTTGCATTTCTCCAAGACCCATCCAACAGATCAATTGATCATCAACAAAAAAGGGTAACCGGTCCTTAGCAACGGCTACTTCAAAATATTTTTTTGCTGCAACCGGATCTAAAAGAATACTCGCTAATTCTATAAAACTGGCTATGGTTTGTTCTTTGCTTGATTTCTCATTGCGCAAGTGATCAAGAGCAACAATTTGTTGTTTGGAAAGATAGTGGATTTTTTCAGAATTTTTCCGAGATATAAAAATTTCTAGCGCCACAGCTTTAAACAATAGATCATGTTCAGCATTGGTAAACTGCTTTCCATTTCTTTTTAGATAGTCAATGTAACTCTCGATTGTTGTTACAAGCTTTTCTTTGTTCTTCGTGGCTTCCTTCTCGTTGAGCAGACGGTTATCAATAAGAAACTGGATCAATTTCTGTGACTTAGTTGACAACTGCTCCTCGGGCTTCTCTGCCTTGAGCCACGAAGCTATCAATTCCAAAGCCTTTTTCGATTCGTCCGGCGTCAATAACCTATCGATGGGTTTATTAGAGGGGTTGAGCTTATGTATGATCGAGTTGATGGTCCTCGTTTCAAAAAAGGATTGAACCCAAGCGATAGGATTCAGCCATGACCAATGCCACTTCGTCAGATCCATGCAAGAAGAACAGGAAGTACAAAATGAAGGGATTGGAAAACAAGCAGATTTCGTTTCCTGCTTGGTATAATAGATAGCTTTGACACCCACATCATTTGTAATCATAACAGCTATTTTAAAATAAAAATTATTTAAAATCAACAACTATTTTCAATATGTAGGCGCTAAATGTATATGTTCACGCAATGGTGTCAATTTGACCGATGTGTTTGTTCCCATATCGTTGTTCCCATATCTAATTGACAGATTTAAATTCTTTTGTTACAATAATAAATAAAACAATTAACAATTAGAGGTTTAGATGGGTCCCATTGAAGGGCAAGAGCCGCGAGGCACTAAAAGACCCGGGGAATTTTCAGAGCTACCAACAAAGTTTGCTAAGTTTGATGTATGGTTTAATACCGCCGTCTGCAAAGATATAGTAGAAGTTGTCTGTTCATTTCTTGAAAATAAGGAGCTCTTATCCTTAAGAGCATGTAGCAGCTCATACCCACCCATCGTCGATAAGTTTTGGAAAAATTTCACTCAACTCGACCTAAGCCAAAACTCATTTAAAGAAGAGCCTATAAAAACTCATATTTTTTCGAAATTGTTATATCGGCATATTTACAAGAACGAAGAAAACATCTTTGAAAAGTATGAAAAATTTTGGAATCAATGTCCCGATTTCAAAAACTATTTTGATTGTTTAAGGGAAAAAACCAAATACGACAAGATAGTAAATG
>Ga0207122_1045_pt1 | contig 20426 bp, 13 predicted proteins | sample Alteio_BWMinHeat_38_FD_153504 | JGI IMG/M metagenome (GOLD analysis project Ga0207122, IMG submission 153504) | Enriched cells from forest soil in Barre Woods Harvard Forest LTER site, Petersham, Massachusetts, United States -... | ecosystem: Environmental > Terrestrial > Soil > Temperate forest >... | reverse complement strand
TTTATCAGAAATCTCAGAAATTGTACGTTGATGCAATTCTTTTACATCAATACCAGATAATGCTGCTAATTTAGTTGCTTGATGTTCTGTTAAAGGCACAGTATCAGGCGGGATTTGTCTTTGATCATTAATATCTTTTTGATTACTCTGCATAACGCTTTCTCCTTGGGTAATAGGGTTAAACCATTTCCTTAATAAAGCATCTCGATATACTTAAAACCTTTACTTCTAAATCAAAGTACGGCTTTAAACATAAATAGAATCCTCTATGCAAATGGCCCATGCGTAGCAATTGCCTGAAGGCATTTAATGAATCTCAAATATCAGCCGACAGAACGAGAGCTTACCCTTAGCGCAAAGCAATCATTGGGATTATTTTGCAAGATTATAAAAATATTTTACGAAGCACTAGAACTATATTTATATCTTACAAAAAACTACAAGCCTATATAGTCACAACTATTTTTACTCACAAACAGCATTAAAACTACTTGGGCTACGCTGATAGTGTGAAGGCGTTACGCCAATATACCTCTTGAAAATACGAGTAAAATACGATAGGTCATTAAACCCAACACTAAAAGCCACCGCTTTCACTTGTATAGCCGCATTACTTAACAACTCACAGGCCCGACGAATACGCATTTTCATAACGTATTCAGAAAAATTCATACCCTGTTCTTTTTTAAACATACGACTAAACGACGATTCACTCAGATAACACAGTGAGGCCACATCAGAAAGTCGAATCTCTTCAGAAAAATGCCCATTCACAAACTCCAATGCCACCGCAGTTTTCTGAATATTCGACTCTTTCCGGCCCTCAAGCTGCTCCTCAGATAGTGGGCAAGGCGGGAACAAATGCACACGAAGCCTATCCTTGCTGCGTTGTTGACATAGCTGCGTTAATGCCTCGATACTGGCATTTAGATATTCATGTGCCAACGGTTTAATCAAGTAATCACGAACCCCTGATCGAAAGGCCCAAATCGCTAAAGCCTCTGTATGGGGATTTGTAATCATTAATATAGGTATCTCAGGATGTCGCTGCTTTGTTTTTTGAAGCGTCTCAAGATCTCGCTTGCTAGGGTAATCAAACTCAAAACAAATAAACTGGGGCTTTTCCTCGATAATGTAAGGGGTAATATCAGAGGGATGTCTCACTATACAAGCCCTATAAAGAGGAGGAAGGGTCTCAAAAAGGCTTGGAGATGCGGCGTTTCGTTGAAAATCTATCCACAAAAATGATTCGTTCATCATCGTCTATCCAAAAAATTTTAAATCAACCTTTGGTATATAGTTTATAAGCATATACCAAACCCCACGAAAGCTATCTTTCAGCAACAATCCAAAGATATTCCTCACTTCAGGGTGCTTTTAAATCCTCAATTTATAAACACTATTAGGCGAAATCAAATCATTTTTACACTCTGTAACATAGACTCTGTCTAGAGCGTGTTATTTGACTGCTGCATAGTATAGTGACGAAATTGCGGTTTTAAAAAGTACCCTTTATTACCTAATAGGATATCTGTATCATAAACACACTATCCGCGATTTTAACGACTCCGTGTAAAGAGTGGTTTACAGTTGTATTACACTTAAAAATACACTTACAATCCTTAACGATTACCATTTTAATTACAACACGTTAACAAAAAAACAACATCTATATATTTATGCAACACTCTTCATGAACTCTAATTAAATATCTGATTAATTATCCTAAACTCCTCAGTTGAAGAGATATGAATTGTCTAGATGCCATGCAAATGAGAAGAAACATAGACTCACCCTATTGAGTGAAAAAGGGAAAATCAGAAGATACTGAAATAAATAGTGTTGGCAAAATGCAATGTGTGGAGTCAGGCATACCCGTTACAGGATGACGAACGGTGCTCATTCGACAGGCATAACCTGCCTACTCACAGTAAAGTGCAATACCGTTACAATAGGCTTGTTCCGATATCCGCTCTGTACGGTAATCGTTAAACTGACATCTCAGGAAAATTGATATTCTCGGTTTAGTACCCCTCTATATAAGAAAAAGATATTCTTATGCCTATTCAACAAACATTAAACACCGGCAAAGTCCCTGTAAATATTTGGACTCAAGACATTGCACCTGAAGCCATTGCACAGTTATTGAATGTTGCCAATCTGCCTATCATTCACAGATCAATCGCTGCGATGCCTGACGTGCACGTAGGCATTGGTGCCACAGTGGGTTCCGTTATCCCCACAAAATCAGCCATTATTCCTTCCGCTGTTGGAGTAGATATTGGCTGTGGCATGAATGCGGTACGCCTTTCGCTTAAAGCTGAGGATTTACCTGATAATCTGGCCAAGTTGAGATCCGCTATTGAATCAGCAGTACCTGTAGGATTTGATCAACATGAATGGAGTAAAGTTCAAGGCTCACAGCAAGCACGTACAGGGCGCAAGCTCAAGCAACGTTTAGATCAACTCGCCCAAAAACATCCGAGTCTGATTAAAATGCAACGCCAGTTTGAACACACTTGGCTGTGTCAACTAGGCACCTTAGGCGGAGGCAATCACTTTATTGAACTGTGTATAGATGAAAACAAGAACGTTTGGATCATGCTGCATTCTGGCAGCCGTGGCATTGGAAACGTTATGGGCCGCTACTTTATTGCCGCGGCTCAAAAAGATATGGAACGCCATCACATCCATTTACCTGATAAAGACTTGGGATATCTTTCAGAAGGCTCAGCACTTTTTAATGACTATGTTGAAGCCGTAGAATGGGCTCAAGATTATGCCCTTATGAATCGCAGCGAAATGATGCGTTTAATCATTGAAGCCATTCAGCCCCGGCTACCCTCTTTTAAATTGGCTGAAGAAGCGATCAATTGCCACCACAACTACGTATCGCAGGAAACTCACTTTGGTGAACGATTATTTATCACCCGTAAAGGCGCTATTTCAGCCCGCCAGGGTGAATTAGGAATTATTCCCGGTTCCATGGGCGTTAAAAGCTACATTGTACGAGGTTTGGGCAATCCTGATTCCTATTGCTCCTGCTCGCATGGCGCAGGTCGGCGCATGAGCCGATTAGAAGCTAAGCGGCGTTTTAATCGCTTTGATCTTATTGCTCAAACAGAAGGTGTTGAGTGCCGCAAAGATGGCAAGGTGATTGACGAAATCCCTGCTGCGTATAAAAATATTGACGAGGTTATGCAAAACCAAACTGATCTTGTTGAAATCGTGTATACCTTAAAACAGGTTTTATGCGTTAAAGGCTAACGGAAAGAAGTATTTGCAAGGAGTACATTAAAATGAAAAAGAGAGGATCAACTTATGTTCCTCGTAATCCCTACGCGCCAGCAGCGCATCAACGGAAAGCAGGAATACATCACTCTACCGAAAAAATAAAACGTAGAGACGATCGACGACAAATAAATGATCCCCGCTGCAGAGCAGCGGGGTATTCAGAAGAGTGCTAACTGATAATCTCCATGAAGTTTTGCATAATCTTTTCCCTGATTTTTGACGTATTTTGAAATCATGCTTTCGTCACCGTGTTTCCCAACAGTACTAACAAAATAACCATCACTCCAAAACTCTCCACCCCACAACTTCTTTTTAACATGTGGGCATCGTCTAAAAATCTCTTTCGCCGTTATGCTTTTCAACATCTTAACAATTTGTGTAACACTGTACATTGGAACAGACTGAATCAAAAAATGCACATGGTCTTTGTCTGTCCCAATTTCTAAAAACTTAACCTCGTAACGTAGCTCTATATCTAGACACACTTCTTTCAGCACTATGTCTACCTGTTCATCAAATACTACTCGTCTGTATTTCGCAGGAAATACCAAATGATAGAGAAGTACCGATACGTTGTGGCTTTTATGGATATATTCGCTCATCCCAACATTTTAACGCAGCAAGCTGCGGGGAATATATCCCGCAGAGATTCAAACTTGTGTTAGCAGAGCTTAAAAAAGGCGGGAATTTCTTCCCGCCTTTTTCTTATGCTCAGACTACACAGTCAATCAGGGATTTTTGACACACAGATTATATGAACCTGTCCCATTGCTTGAATAAACGCGCCAGCGGTATGTCGAAACCAAACCGTTGTAATCAATACTCTCAGTAGAGCTTGCGCTTAATGATTGTGCTACTGGCAACCAGCCTGGCCCTACTTGCTTTTCCAGGTACAAATCAAAGTTAGTATTTGCAGGCCCGGTTAAACGACCCGAAAGTACTCCAACAGCAGTGGTTGTAAATCCTGTTTGGCTTGGCTTATAAGACGATGTATGAACAACGTTCAAGGCATCACTATACGATGTATAACCTGTAGGGCAACTTCCACTTCCACCGCCGCCTCCACCAGCCGCTGCTTTTGCTGCTGCTACAGCCGAGGTTGCATCCACAATTCCAGCACCGCATTGTGTACAGGTTGCAGGAAATGCACGTGCCGTGCTTTTCAATAGGCTTTCAACCTGATCAGGCGTTAATGCAGGATTTGCACTTAACATTAATGCCACTACACCAGAAACATGAGGTGTAGCCATCGAGGTACCCTGGTAAAAATCGTAGCTATCTGCACCGGGTGTTGTAGCCCCTGCATTCAATGTAGATAAGATTCCATTGGATGGACTCACACGTGTATCACCACCAGGTGCAGCGATATCTACGTTTGCACCAAAGTTTGAGTAGAAGGTACGGCCACCATCACGATTCACAGCGGCTACCGTAACAACACCCTGGCAGTTAGCAGGTGTAAAGTTAGCTGCATTCTGATTAGAGTTACCCGCTGCAATCACAATGGTTGCGTTACGTGAACGTGCTGAATTAATCGCATTCTGCATCGTTGAGCCACAAGGGCCTGTACCGCCTAGTGAAAGACTTAAAACTTTAGCGGGATTAGCATTAGCAGGCACACCACTTACTGTGCCACCCGAAGCCCAAATAATTCCATCTGCGATATCAGACGTATAACCACCACAACGCCCTAATACTCGAACAGGAAGGATCTTGGCGCCAAAGGCCACCCCAGCTACGCCGGTACTATTATTAGTGACTGCGGCAATTGTCCCCGAAACGTGTGTGCCGTGCCATGAGGAATTGTATGCAGGCTCGCCTTGCGCGCACTGGTTTGCTTCTGACCAATCACCAGGATCTTTAGCGTCGCTATCACGGCCATCGCCATCATTCGATACAAAGGTATCACCAATAAAATCATAGCCACCCACGATATTAGCAACCAGATCAGCATGTGGACGATAACCTGTATCGATAACCGCAACGGTTACGCCTGCGCCGGTACTGGCATCCCAAGCTGTTGGAGCATTAATCCCAGCTGTTTTTTCGAAATAATGCCATTGCTGATTGTAGTAAGAATCATTGGGGGTAAGTACGGCTTTTAATACCACATCCTCTTCAACGCTCTGAACGCCTGGCTGTGCAGCCATGGTGTTCATTAACTTTTGCAAACCTGCCTGAGATAAACGTTGATCAATCGCCACTACATCTGCATTCAATGCTGTCGTACGCACTGTTTTCAACTGTACACCACCACTATTGGCTGCATTAGCAATAGCCTGCAAAGCAATCGTTTTACGATCTGCTGGAGATAAGCTTGGGTTGTAATTAACAATAAAACGTGGAGCCAAAAATTGAGGTGGTACCTCTGCTGCGTTAACACTTGATATAGCAGCAGCTAAAACGGCTGCGCCGAATAGCCCAAGCCTTGAAAGGCTTGTTTTTCCTGGGTTCATATTGCGATCTCCTGTAATGATAAAATGCACGAATAAACCAACTGAACTGTATTATTAGCCTTTGATAGACCTGAACATTTTCCTTATAGCGATTCATGGAAGCTCTGCTAAATCACCGAAGAGTCATCAAAACTTCCCTATCAAAGCCGCGAAATTATAAATTGTTATTTGCTTAAGCGTGAATAAAGATACCTACTGTTCTGCTATCATCTGCTCAAAATAATCCAACGGGAGTTCACTTTATGACAGCGGCTTTACCCATTGTTCACAAAAAACGCCTGTGTTTATTTCGCAACCCCGCTGTATACGAAGAAATTCATTCACTAAATGCTGAACATGATTGCCAACGCATTGTGCATCTTCTGGCCTGTCATGAATTTGCATTCGATATCACACGCTGTCTGGAACTGGCTCTCTTCCACACCTATGGCAGTACCAGCATTTCTCGCTTACTGGATAAAACAAGCGAATTTCAACGCGTAGGACAAAAGCGCTATGACGATACGCGTCTACTCATCTCGCACTTTCTCGAAGAAGGGTATGACAGCCCTTACGGCCAGCGCGCCATTGCCCAAATGAACAGCACGCACGGCCACTTTGCCATTCCTAATGATGACTTTTTGTTTGTGCTTTCAACCTTTATCTCATACCCATTCAACTGGTTGGATCATTTTGGCTACCGCCCAATGAGTGCGCATGAAAAAAAGGCTTGGTTCACCTTTTTCCGCCATGTAGGCATACGCATGAACATTCAAAACATTCCCGAAACATGGGAAGCCTATCAAGCGTGGGTGGATACTTATGAAAATACATACTTGGTCTATACAGAAAGTAATCGTAATGTAGCCAATGCAACCGTTGGCATTTTTAAGGCCTGGTTCCCCAAACCGCTCGATCGTTTGGTTGAACCTGCTGTACGTGTATTAATTAGCGACAAACTTCGACAAGCCTTTGGATACAAAGCCCCTTCGCCTTCCTTTGCGGCTCTTATTCATGCCGCATTATCTATTCGCAAACGCTTAAAACGTTCGATTCATATTGAGCGGCAACCAAAACTCATCGCTAATACACGTAATCGAACCTACCCTGGCAATGCCTATACTATTGAAGGTATAGCGCCTACGTATTTAAAAGATCGTTAACCTGCGCAAGGAAAACAAGATGATCAACGTAACCATTTACCACAACCCCAGATGCAGTACTTCAAGAAATGTACTGGAATTAATTCGTAAAATTGGCATTGAACCACATATCGTTGAATATCTAAAAACACCACTCACCCATGGCGAATTGGCTGAACTCATTACCAAAATGCATGTGCCCGTTCGCTCCGTTCTGCGTGATAAAGAAGCTTTGTATGCGGAACTGAAACTGGATGAACCCAAATGGAGTGAAAAAGAATTAATTGATTATATGGTTGCCCATCCCATCTTGATGAATCGTCCGATTGTGGTCACTCCAGTGGGTGCAAAGCTTTGTCGTCCGCCAGAAACGGTATTGGAACTATTGCCGAGGGTGTAGCTCAAAACGCGGCCTGCACCAATCTGTACTGCAAATATTGGCCTATACGACGTAATACTCACAGCCCCTTGGGGTTGAGTTCCCTACTCATGAATCCTGCCATACACCATAGTTCGTCATTCGGCGAAAGCGGAAATGACGGCAGAAGATTCATGAGTTCCATTCAAGCGGAAGAGGGAAAAGTTAATTGCTAACCCAAAACTACGCCAAGGAATCCTCATGGCCGATCGCATGCGTCTACCACACCGCTTTCTGTTTCTCTTACTCACCCTTTTAATTCCCTATATTGCCGTATCTGCCCCCATTCCCCGCGAAGATATCCCACCCACATTAAAACCTTGGGTACGCTGGGTACTCCATGATGAGGAAGAAAAACTTTGCCCACCGCTTTATAACAATGCTGAATCTCGTGAATGCAGTTGGCCATCTGATATTGCACTCAACTTAAACACTAAAGGCGGACACTTCACACAGCACGTTCATGCCTTTCACACTCTTTGGATACCATTACCAGGAGATACCAAGCATTGGCCCAATGACGTTAATCTGGATAGCCAACCCGCTCCCGTAACTCAACAAAATGATAGGCCCGGCCTTGTAGTACCCAACGGATCGCACACCCTATCTGGCACTTTTACCTGGAGCGACATCCCCGAACACCTTTCAATTCCACCCTCTACTGGCCTTATTCAGCTCACCCTAAACAATGAACATATTTCCAGCCCCAGCATGGATAACGAAGGCAGGCTTTGGCTGCGACAACAGCCCACAGACGATACCAAACCCACGCACATTGAAATGCATGTACATCGCCTGATTTCGGATGCCATCCCTTTAACTGTGACAACGCATATTGATCTGAACATATCGGGCCAAGGTAAAGAAATAGTGATTCCTAATACACTCCTACCTGATTTCACACCTGTATCGCTAGACAGCTCCCTCCCCGCACGCGTCGATCCAGATGGCAAATTGCGTATTCAGGTACAGCAGGGACAATGGCAAATTTCCCTGACAGGACGCGTGATGCATTCCCTCAAAACGCTGACACTTCCTAAAAGCGCTGATCCACTTGCAGCCAATGAAGAGGTCTGGGCATTTGAAGCTCACAACGATCTGCGGCTTGTAACGGTAGACGGCCTACCTGCTATTGATCCGCAACAAACCACACTCCCTCAACAATGGAAGCATTTTCCGGCCTATCGCATACTGCCTGGCCAAACTTTAAAGTTTAATGAAACAAAACGTGGTAACCCAGACCCAAGCCCTGATCAACTGACACTTCACCGCAATTTATGGCTTGATTTCGATGGTCATGGTTTTACCATCCAAGATACCATCGGCGGCTCATTAACACGCTCCTGGCGACTTGAAATGGCAGCACCCCAACAGCTTGGGCATGCCACAGTAGATAATATTGATCAATACATTACTCAAATAGCACCCGGTAAAGAGCCTGGTATTGAACTTCGGCGAGGTATGGCCAATATCAAAGCCGATAGTCGACTGAATCAAGGTTCTGGCTCTTTTTCTGCAACGGGATGGACGCATGACTTTGATCATCTCTCTGCTCAACTGCATCTTCCTCCAGGCTGGAGACTCTTTCACGCTTCGGGTGTAGATAAAGCGCCGACTTCATGGATAGAACGCTGGACACTACTAGACTTCTTCCTAGTTCTTATCATTACTCTGGCCTGCGGAAAATTATTTGGCTGGCGCTGGGCTTTAGCATCACTGTGTGCCTTAACCTTGTCTTACCACGAAGCCGATACGCCACGATGGGTATGGCTCAATCTTCTCGCTGCCGTTGCACTACTGCGCATCGCTTTGCCTGCTGGACGCATACGTACGGGAATCCATCTGTATAAATGGTTCAGCGTTATTGCTGTTGTCTTTGTACTAATCCCTTTTTCCATTACACAAATTCGCCAGATGTTTTACCCCGCTTTAGAGCACCCTTGGAAAAATAGTGCAGGATATGAACATATCGCCGCTCGTGCATCTTTAAACGAACTCCAACCCGACCTAAACGAAGCCAAGGCTATTAAAGATATGATCCCTGAAGCACCGGCACCACAAATAGGAGTTACTCAAGACATGGCCGTTGCTGCTGCACCCGAACAGTTCTCTGGTGATATCAGACAGGAAAAATCGTATTCAGGCGGAAGCATACGAAACAAGACCGTTCGTCTTGCTAAATCGAACCAACACCCCGAGCCTTATGGACTCATAGATCCCAACGCTAAAATCCAAACTGGGCCAGGCTTGCCTTCCTGGCAATGGAATGAATATGCCCTGACCTGGAGCGGCCCCGTTCAAGCCAGCCAGACAATTCGACTGTGGCTGATATCTCCATGTTTGAATGCATTACTCACCGTGATTCGCCTTACACTTCTTGTAGCTCTGTTAGCACGCCTTGCTGAACTCCCATGCTGCCATATACCCTCTGTTAAAAAAATGGGAACACTAATCAGTTTGCTAGTGAGCATATTAATGCTCTCTGGAATGCTTAACCCTTCAACTGCGCATGCGCGAAAACCTGCACCTGATTTACCCACAGCACAACCCAAACAGCCCAATGAAGCACCTCTCGCCACAACCCTGCCCGAGCAACCTGGCACTGAAATCCTCGAACAACTCAAAACCAAGTTACTTGCGCCCCCAGACTGCTTACCCAACTGCGCTGAAATCTCACGCATGAAAATAAGCACCTCGCCCAACTCTATCCAAATCCGGCTTGAAGCTCATGTTGAAACACCGTCGGCATTACCTTTACCCGGCAGTGCAAACCAGTGGTTACCTGAACGTGTTCTAGTTAATGGACAACCTGCCACAGGACTCATGCGAGATAAAACGGGCAACGTGTGGATACAACTTCCGCGAGGCGTCCATCAGCTCCTGCTGGAATCGAAGCTGGATCAAAATAACACACTTAATATTGCACTCCCTCTTAAACCTCACAACATTGAAACCACACTCAGTGGCTGGACGCTAGAAGGTCTGGGTACCAATAATGAAGTCGGTGAAAGCCTTCAACTGACGCGTACCCAAAAACAAACAGGATCATCACGTCCAACCGGTGCTACCGATCAACTTCCACCCTTCATTCAAGTTGAGCGCACGCTATCGCTAGGACTCACATGGCAAATCTCCACTCAGATCACCCGTATCAGCTCCAGTACCGCACCCGTACTAGTAGAAATTCCCTTATTAGCGGGTGAGTCCGTCACCACTGCGGATGTCACCGTTCAGCAGGGTAAAACCATTATCAACTTGGGACCACAATCCACTGCATTTAGTTTTGATAGCACGCTTAAAGACTCGCCACACATTACTCTCAAAGCGCCCTCTTACACGAATCAAATACAACGATGGAAACTCAATCTCAGCCCGCAATGGCACGCTACGCTTGCAGGCATACCCGTGATCACTCCAGCAACAAATAATGCTGAATGGTTGCCTGAATGGCAACCCTGGCCTGGAGAAGAAGCTACCATTACCGTTACCCGTCCCGGAGGTATTGATGGCCAAACGTTGACTTTGGATCGAAGCGTATTGCAGATGAATCCTGGCATTCGCGCTACAGATGTCACGCTGGCCTTAACCCTTCGTTCCAGTAGAGGCGGGCAGCATACCTTTGCTTTACCTGCCGATGCTGTCCTTCAAAAAGTCATCATCAATGGCTCCGTACAACCTCTGCAATTAGAAGGCCAAAACCTAAAACTTCCCATTACACCAGGCAGGCAAGAGATTTCGGTTTCCTGGCGTGAATCACGCGGCATTACAACCCTCTTTTCAACATCCTCTGTAAATGTGGGACTCAAAGGCGTGAATGGTGAAATTCAAATGAGTCCTCCACAAGATCGTTGGACCTTATTCTTGGGTGGACCTCGCCTAGGGCCAGCCATTTTATTTTGGGGAACCATTGTCACTTTGGTTTTAGTGGCTATAGGCTTAGGACGTATTACACTCACACCACTTAAATGGTATCACTGGTTCCTACTGGGTTTAGGTCTCACTCAAATACCATTATCTACCAGTGTCATCGTCATGAGTTGGCCTCTTATCCTGGGAATACGTCAAAAATTCGGCCAACGCTGTACGTCAAACTGGTTGTTTAATTGCATACAAATTGCGCTTGGCCTCTGGACGTTAATCACTATGATTTGCCTGTTTTGGGCCATGCAACAAGGATTATTAGGCTCCCCTGATATGCAGATTACCGGCAATGGTTCCAACAGTTGGAATCTACAGTGGTATCAAGATCGTACCGAAGCGCAGCTTCCCACAGCCTGGGTGATGTCTGTCCCGTTGTTAGGCTATCGCTTACTCATGCTAGGCTGGGCATTATGGTTAGCCTACTCGCTACTTTCCTGGTTAAAATGGGGATGGTCCGTATTAAATGAAGGTGGATGTTGGCAAGCATTAAAAGCCGAGAACACCCCAGAAAATGAGGATAACAATTAATAGCATGTACTGTATCGAAAAGCGCGTATGACTTTTTTGTTCATCTTCATACTGTGTGCACTAAGCGTAGCTGCTCAAAAACGGCCACGAGCACGGCGGATCATGTACGCCTGTTCTTTGTTAGTTTTCCTCGCAGTAGGATGCGGGCCTATACCCATTAAGCTCTTAACACACCTCCAGGCCAAGTACGCTGCTATTCCTAAAATTATATGGGGAAAACGAAATGCGATTGTTCTTTTAGGCGGTGGAACCTCACGTCTTCCTGCCCTCGGCAGCGCTGAAATCAACCCTGTTGTGTATAGCCGAATGATCAAAGCATTCGCCTTGTATAACACATGCAAACAACATAGCAGGGATTGCAAAATCATCATCAGCGGAGGAGATGCACAACACCACGGCGTTTCAGAAGCTGTTGTTTACGGCTCATACCTTAAAGAGTTAGGCGTTCAAAGCACAGATTTAATCCTTGAATCCCGCAGCATGAACACATGGCAAAATGCAGAATTTGTCGCCCCTATTCTTAGGCAATATGCTGCTGATCAAGTACTATTAGTTTCTTCAGGTATTCACATTCACCGAAGCAATCTCTATTTTTTGCATTTCGGCATTCAAACAATTCCTATCCGTTCAGACTATCTATCCACTCACATATCGCTCTTGCCCACAGCCTATAATTTTGCTCTCGCAGATTTTGCACTTCATGAATACTTAGGAATTTTGCGCTACCATGCCTACAACGCGCTTGGTTGGAATGTTTCTGCGAAGCAACCGGACTCGGTTTAATTTACCCCATACCCAAAAATATGAAAGACACAAACCCTCCACAGGAACCCAAAAATCCACTCCCTAATTGCCAGGAATGTGCTCATTATTACATCACTTGGGATGTTAAATTTCCCTATGGATGCCGTGCTATGAATTTTAAGAGTAAGCGCAGCCCACATTTAGATGTGTTGGAATCAACGGGGGAACCATGCGCCATGTTTGTACTGCATTTTAAAAAACGTTTGCCCAAATAGTATTTGACTCAAAACATACCCTACTCGTGAAAACATACGGCACAGTACGCTCCGCTATTGTTGCCCTACAAAACAAAAACATCCTCTTCCACAAAGAAAGAGGATGTTTGTAATGAAAAAAACGTCTTAGAGTTGCAACACTTTTTGCTCGCCACGCGTTAACGTAGCTCTAGCACGCTTTGCAGCCTCTACCATATTTTTAAGCGCCGCCTCCGTCTCATTCCAACCACGCGTTTTCAAACCACAGTCAGGGTTCACCCACAGATTATCTGCAGGAATCACTGTGGCAGCTTTTTCTAACAAACGCTCCATCTCATCCACACTAGGCACTCGTGGCGAATGAATATCATAAACACCAGGGCCGATTTCATTAGGATAACGGAACTGCCCAAAGCCACGCAGCAACTCCATATCCGAACGACTCGTTTCTATGGTGATCACATCTGCATCCATAGCAGCAATCTGAGGCAGAATATCGTTAAACTCTGAATAACACATATGGGTATGAATCTGCGTTGCATCTCCTACACCACTGGCTGACACACGGAATGCCTGTGTTGCCCAACCTAAATACTGCGTCCATTGGCTACGGCGCAATGGTAAGCCTTCACGAATTGCTGGCTCATCAATCTGAATCACGCCGATTCCTGCACGCTCCAAATCCACTACCTCATCACGAATAGCCAAAGCAATCTGTAACGCTGTTTGTTTGCGGGGTTGATCATCACGCACAAAGGACCACTGCAAAATGGTAATCGGCCCTGTCAACATGCCTTTCATAGGCTTATCTGTCAGGCTTTGAGCATACACCGTCCACTCCACTGTCATTGGTGTGGGGCGCGATACATCACCATAAATAATGGGAGGTTTTACGCAACGTGAACCGTAGGATTGCACCCAGCCCAAGCTGGTAAACGCAAATCCGGCAAGCTGTTCACCAAAATACTCCACCATGTCGTTACGTTCAGCTTCTCCGTGCACCAAAACATCAATTCCAAGTGCCTCTTGCTTGCGCACAGCAAATTTAATTTCGTCGCGCATTTTTTCTTCATACTGCGCCTGACCAATCTGCTTGTTTTTAAAGGCCGCCCGTGCCGCACGAATTTCAGCGGTTTGAGGAAATGAACCAATGGTTGTCGTTGGAAACGATGGCAGTTTGAGACGCGCGCGCTGCTGAGTTTGTCTGAATTCAAATGGAGTACTGCGCACATCTGCATTTGCAGGCAATGTATCCAATCGTTTTGCTACAGCTGCATTGTGCACACGCTGACTACTACGACGCAGCGCCAGTGAACTGCGCGATACCGTTAACTCATGAGCTACCGAATCACTCCCTTGATTAATCGCTCTCTTCAGAACATTAATCTCGCTCAGCTTTTCCTGAGCAAAGGCCAGCCAAGACTTAAGTTCTGTATCCAGCGCTGTTTCTGCAGCCAAGCTAAAAGGAACATGCAATAGCGAGCATGAAGAGGCCAGCCACACATTACCGCGCTTTTCAAGAATAGGTTTAACCTGTGCCAGAACAGCGTCTAAATCTGTACGCCAGATATTGCGTCCATCCACGACCCCAATCGATAACACTTTATCGCTGGATAACCAGTCTGCAATCGCTGTCAGCTCTTGAGGTACGCGCACTGCATCAATATGCAATCCATTTACTGGCAACTGACAGGCCAAACGCAAGTTTTCTTCTAAAGGAGCGAAATAGGTCGCTAACAACAGATTCACACGACTTTGAGCTAAACGAAAATACGTAGGCTCAAATACATTACGCCAAGCAGCGGGCAAATCCAGGCCAAGAATAGGCTCATCGACTTGTACCCACGCTACGCCCAATGCTTTTAAGCGTGCCAGTACACTTTCGTATGCGGGCAACAGTTTATCGAGCAACGATAGACGATCAAAACCTGCCACTTTTTCTTTACCCAGCCACAAAAATGTAATAGGCCCTAACAATACAGCCTTAACCTTGTGCCCTAAGGCCTGTGCCTCTTTCACTTCATTCAGCAAACGCTCTGAAGCCAACTCAAATGTTGTTTCTGGCTTAAATTCAGGCACAAGATAGTGATAGTTTGTATCAAACCATTTTGTCATTTCTAGCGCGTGATGCTCACCACTATGTGTATGACCATGATCATGTCCACAGTCGCTTTTCTTTTCACCCGCTACGCCACGAGCCATTGTGAAATAGCGCGCAAGCTCTGATTCAGCTTCCGAAAAACTAAAACGTGTGGGTTCGCATCCTAACAATTGGATATGGTTGGCCACATGGTCGTAAAACGCAAAATCACCTACAGTAACGTGATCAAGACCACTTTCTTTCTGTAATGCCCAGTGACGCTCACGCAAGGTACGCCCCGTGGCTTCTAAATCATCTGCGGAAATCTCACCGCGCCAATATTTTTCCAGTGCAAACTTCAACTCGCGGTGAGCGCCCACACGCGGAAAGCCTAAAATATGTGTTTGAATCATGCTTATCGCCCTAAGTTCCTAAATAAACTGATTGCAAGCATGCAAGTCTATGAACTATTATTCAAGCGAAACTTATTGCCCATTAACATGAAATTTTTTAATAATGCGATCTACTCTTGAATTTAGGCACCTTCGTACCCTCATGGCTTTGCGCTCCGCAGGCAGCTTAGTGAGGGCAGCTCAACTCTTAAATCTGACCCAATCTGCACTTTCGCATCAAATTAAACTACTAGAAGATTTATATGGCGTTCCCTTATTTGAACGCAAATCCATGCCCATCAGTTTTACAGCAACCGGCACGCGGCTCCTTGAGCTGGCAGACAAAGTACTGCCTCATATTGAACAGGCCGAACGCGACATTACCCGCCTTTCACAAGGTGTAGCGGGCCAACTTCGTATTGCCGTGGAATGCCATACTTGTTTTGACTGGTTAATGCCCGCCATGGATCTCTTCCGAACACGCTGGCCAGAAGTAGAGCTTGATATTGTCTCCGGTTTTCACCCCGATCCCATTGCCCTAATCCATCAGAACCGCGCCGATCTTGCCATTGTCTCGGAACATGAACTTGAAGAGGGCGTGGATGTACACCCCTTATTTGAGTACGATATCGTAGCCCTCATGTCCAACACCCACTCCTTGAACGAAAAAACTTTTCTTCAAGCACAGGATTTTGCAGACCAAACACTTATCACCTACCCTGTTCCCGATGATATGTTGGACTTAGTGCGCCAAGTTCTCGCGCCTGCTGGCATACAACCCGCAGCTCGCAGAACCACTGAACTGACTGTGGCTATTTTGCAACTAGTCGCCAGCGGACGAGGCATTGCAGCCCTCCCCTTATGGGCCGTGCAGAACTATTTAGATCGTCATTATGTGAACAGTAAAGCTGTGGGTGAATGCGGACTTAAAGGAAAGCTTTATGCTGCATGCTCTAACAGTACCACTCAGAAACCGTATTTGGCTGATTTTATTTCAGGTACGCGTGAAAGCTGTTTTGTTAGCTTACCGGGTATTTATTTGATCTAGCCACACAATCCACGTTAGTCAAATTGGAGAGATAAATGTTAAAGTTGAGCAGGTGTGGCGGAGAGGGCGGGATTCGAACCCGCGTCAGGGATTAACCTGAACACGCTTTCCAGGCGTGCGACTTAAGCCGCTCATCCACCTCTCCGTGTATTACTTTTGATTGCTATTGTATCGTGTATTTATTAAATTTAGTCTTATTTTCTGAACGCTCGATACAAAAAAACCCAGCACAGGCTGGGTCTTCTGGTGTGTGGTGGCCAAGGGCGGAATCGAACCACCGACACAAGGATTTTCAGTCCTCTGCTCTACCGACTGAGCTACTTGGCCGACGGTAGAATCTACCACTTGTGCTATCTCATCATCTTCAATGAAACACACTAAAAGGTGCCTGACGGTGTCCTACTTTCACACGGAAGAACCGCACTATCATCGGCGCTGTACCGTTTCACTGTCCTGTTCGGGATGGGAAGGAGTGGTACCAGTACGCTATGACCATCAGGCGTAACTTGTATGGAAAGCGCTCTCCACGCTTTCCTTCAATTTGGATTCGATATTCCGATTGTGTCACTCTCAATTTCACCTAGTGATTATTCAATCACCACAATTATAGGATCAAGCCTCACGGGCAATTAGTACTGGTTAGCTCAACGCATTACTGCGCTTACACACCCAGCCTATCAACGTCGTAGTCTGCAACGACCCTTTAGGGAGATCGCGTCTCCAGGGAAGTCTTATCTCGAGGCAAGTTTCTCGCTTAGATGCTTTCAGCGATTATCTCTTCCGCACTTAGCTACTCGGCTATGCCACTGGCGTGACAACCGATGCACCAGCGGTGCGTCCACTCCGGTCCTCTCGTACTAGGAGCAGCCCCCCTCAAACTTCCAGCGCCCACGGTAGATAGGGACCAAACTGTCTCACGACGTTTTGAACCCAGCTCACGTACCACTTTAAATGGCGAACAGCCATACCCTTGGGACCGGCTACAGCCCCAGGATGTGATGAGCCGACATCGAGGTGCCAAACACCGCCGTCGATATGAACTCTTGGGCGGTATCAGCCTGTTATCCCCGGCGTACCTTTTATCCGTTGAGCGATGGCCCTTCCATACAGAACCACCGGATCACTATGTCCTGCTTTCGCACCTGCTCGACCTGTCCGTCTCGCAGTTAAGCATCCTTATGCCATTGCACTATCAGTACGATTTCCGACCGTACCTAGGATACCTTCGAACTCCTCCGTTACTCTTTGGGAGGAGACCGCCCCAGTCAAACTGCCTACCATACACTGTCCCCAATCCAGATCATGGACCAAGGTTAGAACCTCAACAACACGAGGGTGGTATTTCAAGGTTGACTCCACATGAACTAGCGTCCACGCTTCAAAGTCTCCCACCTATCCTACACACGTCTTGTCAAAGTCCAATGTAAAGCTACAGTAAAGGTGCACGGGGTCTTTCCGTCTAGCCGCGGGTAGATTGCATCTTCACAACCATTTCAATTTCACTGAGTCCCAGGTGGAGACAGTGTGGCCATCGTTACGCCATTCGTGCGGGTCGGAACTTACCCGACAAGGAATTTCGCTACCTTAGGACCGTTATAGTTACGGCCGCCGTTTACCGGGGCTTCGATCAAGAGCTTGCACCCCATCAATTAACCTTCCGGCACCGGGCAGGCGTCACACCCTATACGTCCACTTTCGTGTTTGCAGAGTGCTGTGTTTTTGTTAAACAGTCGCAGCCACCTTTTCACTGCAACCCCATCGGCCTTCGTGGGCAAGCCACTACAACCTACCGGGGCGCACCTTCTCCCGAAGTTACGGTGCTAATTTGCCGAGTTCCTTCACCTGGGTTCTCTCAAGCGCCTTAGAATTCTCATCTCACCTACCTGTGTCGGTTTGCGGTACGGTCAATATAAGACTGAAGCTTAGAGGCTTTTCTAGGAAGCTTGGCATCAATCACTTCGCGGCTTACGCCACTCGTCGTCACCTCTCAGCATTGACTCTCCGGATTTGCCTAGAGAATCTGCCTACGGGCTTAAACCAACTATTCCAACAGTTGGATGACTTAGCCTTCTTCGTCCCCCCATCGCATCTTACATCGGTACAGGAATATTAACCTGTTTTCCATCAGCTACGGCTCTCGCCCTCGCCTTAGGGGCCGACTCACCCTACGCCGATTAACGTTGCGTAGGAAACCTTAGGTTTTCGGCGAACGGGTTTTTCATCCGTTTTATCGTTACTCATGTCAGCATTCGCACTTCTGATACCTCCAGCAAGGTTTCCACCTCACCTTCTCAGGCTTACAGAACGCTCTCCTACCATGCGTTATTCACGCATCCGCAGCTTCGGTGCATAGCTTAGCCCCGTTACATCTTCCGCGCAGAAAGACTCGACCAGTGAGCTATTACGCTTTCTTTAAATGATGGCTGCTTCTAAGCCAACATCCTGGCTGTCTGTGCCTTTCCACCTCGTTTCCCACTTAGCTATGACTTGGGGACCTTAGCTGGCGGTCTGGGTTGTTTCCCTCTTGACCATGGACGTTAGCACCCACAGTCTGTCTCCCATGATTGTACTCACCGGTATTCGAAGTTTGCCATGGTTTGGTAAGTCGACGTGACCCCCTAGCCATAACAGTGCTCTACCCCCAGTGGTAATTCATGAGGCACTACCTAAATAGTTTTCGGAGAGAACCAGCTATCTCCGGATTTGTTTAGCCTTTCACCCCTATCCACAGCTCATCCCCTAGTTTTTCAACACTAGTGGGTTCGGTCCTCCAGTACGTGTTACCGCACCTTCAACCTGGCCATGGATAAATCATCCGGTTTCGGGTCTACGTCTAGCAACTAGTCGCCCTATTCAGACTCGCTTTCGCTTCGCCTCCCCTACTCGGTTAAGCTTGCTACTAAACGTAAGTCGCTGACCCATTATACAAAAGGTACGCGGTCACCCCTTGCGGGGCTCCCACTGTTTGTATGCACACGGTTTCAGGATCTATTTCACTCCCCTCCCGGGGTTCTTTTCGCCTTTCCCTCACGGTACTGGTTCACTATCGGTCAATGATGAGTATTTAGCCTTGGAGGATGGTCCCCCCATCTTCAGACAGGATTTCACGTGTCCCGCCCTACTTATTCGCAAGCTTAGTTCCATGAAAAAGTTTTTATATACGGGGCTATCACCCACTATGGCCGGACTTTCCATTCCGTTCTACTAACTTCCTCACTATATCTTGCCAGGCTCTTCCCATTTCGCTCGCCACTACTTTGGGAATCTCGGTTGATTTCTTTTCCTCTCGCTACTTAGATGTTTCAGTTCACGAGGTTCGCTCTACCTGACCTATGTATTCAGTCAGGAGTAACGCTTTCGCGTTGGGTTCCCCCATTCGGACATCTCCGGATCAATGTCTGTTGCCGACTCCCCGAAGCTTTTCGCAGGCTACCACGTCCTTCGTCGCCTATCATTGCCAAGGCATCCACCATGTGCACTTATTCGCTTGATCCTATAATTGTGATGACTTTCTCATCACGCTTACAGGTAAAATCGATTGTTAACCAATCATCATCTAAACTTCACCTCCGCTTTCGCTTTAGCTTTGTTTATCTGACTCTTGGTCTGAAGACACAATCAGAATATCTGTTCCAAATTGTTAAAGATCTATACTTCTCAGATCTAAACACTTACTTGCATCGTTAAATAATCATGATATTCTTATTAGGCATCATAATCATTTAATTTTTGAGTAATGTTTACATCTGAGAAGATATGTGTGGTGGAGGTAAACGGGTTCGAACCGATGACCCCCTGCTTGCAAAGCAGGTGCTCTACCAACTGAGCTATACCCCCAATCAATCTGTGCAAAACTGCGCTGCACAGCTTAACCTGGTGGGTCTGGTAGGACTTGAACCTACGACCCCACGCTTATCAAGCGTGTGCTCTAACCAACTGAGCTACAAACCCAGTAATCTATTCATGACAAACTTACTATCTTGTCATCATCGATTTCCACATTTCTTTTATCATACAACCGATAGGCGTAGGTACTGTTCTTGCAAGCTTTTCTCTAGAAAGGAGGTGATCCAGCCGCACCTTCCGATACGGCTACCTTGTTACGACTTCACCCCAGTCATAAATCTCACCGTGGTAATCGCCCTCCTTGCGGTTAGACTAACTACTTCT
>Ga0207122_1026_pt2 | contig 20446 bp, 16 predicted proteins | sample Alteio_BWMinHeat_38_FD_153504 | JGI IMG/M metagenome (GOLD analysis project Ga0207122, IMG submission 153504) | Enriched cells from forest soil in Barre Woods Harvard Forest LTER site, Petersham, Massachusetts, United States -... | ecosystem: Environmental > Terrestrial > Soil > Temperate forest >... | reverse complement strand
GTCGTTAATGATCCTCAACTGCGAGCGAATGACATCGTCGTTCCCCTCGAAGGAGCCGGCGAGAAGCTGACCTCGACCGTTAACAGTCCTATTCAAGTACACGGTGTTGCTAAAGTGCCTGCCAGGCGCGCACCGGGAATCGGCGAACACAACGATGAAGTGCTGAAGGAACTTGGATTCACAAGTGACGAGATCGCAGGCCTGCGTTCCAGCGGCACAATCTCGCACGTTTCGAATTTGGAACCGGCCACTACCGGAGGTGGAAGATGAGTGACATTGTTACCGAACGCTCCGGAAGTATCCTGCGAGTCCAGTTCAATCGACCGTCCAAGAAGAACGCGATGACGTCCGCCATGTACATCACCATGGCGGATCTCCTCAACAACGCGGCAAAAGACGACAGCGTGCGCGTTGTGCTCTTGCACGGTGCAGGAGACTCTTTCTGCGCTGGCAACGACCTGGAGGATTTTCTCAAGAATCCAATGGGGTCGGGCGACAGTCCGCAATCCCGCTTAATCGACGCTTTCATTGCCTTCGACAAACCAATCGTCGCAGCAGCGCAGGGCTTCTCCATCGGTGGCGGAACCACCATGTTGACGCACTGCGATTTTGTCTACGCAGGCGAGAGCGCGAAGTTCCAGATGCCGTTCATCAACCTGGCCTTGGTGCCGGAATTCGGAACAAGCTACTCGATTCCCGCGCGCATCGGGTATCTCCGAGCGGCCGAGTTGATTCAGTTGGGACAACGGTTCGATGCGCAGCGCGCAGCGGAACTCGGGCTAGTTACTCGTGTCGTGCCGGACCAAACACTGCTGGCAACGGCAACGGGGACTGCGCAACAGTTGACTGAGAAGCCCGCCGGTGCGCTCCAAGCCTGCAAGAGACTTATGAGGCGGTCTGTTCGACCTCAGCTTGAGCAAGCAGCAAAGCTGGAGAACGAGGAGTACGCCGTGCGACTCCGCTCCGCCGATTCGAAGGAGGCATTCACGGCGTTCCTAGAGAAGCGCCCACCCGACTTTACCCGAATGAAACAAACCGTCTCGGTCGGATGATTCCGAACGTTGTGGTCAAAAAAGTCAGCAGTCGCATAAACAAGAATGGAGAGCATACTGATGTCAAAGAACAAGCAGATTCGGAACATAGCAATTGTCGGTACGGGCGTAATTGGCGCGAGTTGGGCAGCCTTATACCTGGCACGTGGTTTCAACGTCACCGCTACGGACCCAGCGCCGAACGCGGAAGCAAACCTGACCAAGTTCATTGATGCCGCTTGGAAAGACCTGACCGTCATCGGGCTTTCTCCGAATGCGTCACGCGAACATCTGCAGTTCACAACTGACATGAAGAAGGCGCTCTCCAATGCCGATCTCGTTCAGGAGAATGGCCCCGAACGGCAGGATTTCAAGATCAAGCTATTTGCCGACATGGACGCTGCGACTCCGGAAGATTCGATCATCGCGTCCAGTTCATCCGGATTGACGATGAGCGTGATGCAATCGGCCTGCAAGCATCCCGAGCGGTGCGTGATTGGCCACCCGTTTAATCCTCCCCATATGGTTCCCCTGGTCGAGGTCGTCGCCGGCGCAAAAACATCACCTGAAACTGTTGAGCGGGCCATCTCGTTCTACACCTCGATCGGTAAAAAGGCGATCCACGTCCGAAAGGAAGTGGTTGGCCATGTTGCGAACCGGCTTCAGGCTGCTCTCTATCGTGAAGTCGTGTACCTCATCGAACAAGGGGTTTTGGACGTCGCTGATTCCGATGCCGCGGTGTGCTGGGGACCTGGATTACGTTGGGGTTTAATGGGTCCCAATCTGCTGTTCCATCTCGGAGGCGGTGAAGGCGGCATTCAACACTTCATGGAACACCTGTCGGGCCCTGTCGCTACATGGTGGAAAGATCTTGGCACGATCACTGAATTTAGCCCCGAGGTGAAGCAAACGATTGTCAACGGCGTATTGAAGGAAGCGCATGGCCGTTCGATCGCAGAACTCGAACGCGAGCGTGACGAGATGTTGCTGGAATTGCTAGCGACCCGCTCCAAAGCGGAAGAAGCTGCACGCGCCGGGACAAACGCCGCCGCGGACTAAATCTGTTTCCCTCAGATGTGACGTGGGAGCCAGAAAAATGAGAACAGAAAGATGATTTACGTTCATTCTCTCGGCCGGGCATTGCGATTCTATCCCGGCCGAGCCGCGCTTGCGCGTGAAGGCCGGCTCCTGACCTTTCGCGAACTCCACGCTCGCGTCGAAGGCATCGCAGGAACGCTCACCAGCCACGGTTTTGGAGTGGGAGACCGCTTGGCTCTATTGCTGCCTAATGGGCCCGACTACATTGAACTCATGTATGCCTGCGGCATGCTGGGCGTGATCGCCGTTCCGCTGAACACCCGCCTGTCGACCAAAGAGATCGATCGGGTTCTCGAAGATGCGCGTCCGCATGGGATCGTGCGCCATTCCTCCTTCGCTGTCCCCGGGGTACAGTTGAGCTGGCAACAGGTGGTCGACGAGGAACCCCTTTCAATTCGCAGCGACCCCGCCCCGAAGGTCTTTTACGACCCCGAAGCCGTTCTAGGGCTTATCTACACCAGCGGCACAACGGGACAGCCAAAAGGCGTCATGGTGACGCACGGAAATGTCCTTGCCGATATCCACAACTTCAACTACTGGATGCGCTACACCGAAGGCGGGACCTATCTGCACGCCGCTCCGATCTTTCACATCGCGGACTTTCCCAGCATGTTCGCGGCCCCGGCATTCGGCGCCACCCAAATCACAATTCCGAAATTTAGTGCACAGACTTTCTGCGAGACGGTGGACCGAGAACGCGTAACTCACACCATACTCGTACCCACGATGATCAATTTGCTCACACAATTCCTGGACGCGAGAAAGTACGACTTGAGCAGCCTCCAGGTGCTGGCGTATGGCGGCTCACCTATGGCGCCGGAACTCGTCCATCGGACGCGGGAACTCCTGCCAAAGGTCAAGTTGATTCAAGTGTATGGGTTGAGTGAAACAGGTTTTCTTACGGGCTTGCAGGACCAGGAGCACACTGAAGACAAGCTTATATCGTGCGGACGACCCTGCCCCGGTGTCGATCTTCTGGTGACAGACGCGTCAGGAAAACAGGCCGAGCCGGGACAGGCGGGCGAACTTATCGTACGAGGCGCCAACCTCATGCGCGGCTATTGGAACAACGCGCAAGAAACCGCTGAAGCCTTTCGCGACGGCTTCTTTCGTACGGGAGACATCGGCCAGCAGGACACTGCGGGATATTTTTACATCCTGGACCGGCTGAAGGACATGATTGTCACCGGCGGTGAGAACGTTTATTCGGGAGAAGTTGAAGCGGTGATCTACGCACATCCCGCCGTTCGCGAAGTAGCCGTCTTCGGCGTACCCGATCCGCAATGGGGCGAACTTGTAATGGCTTGCGTAGTCTTGAAGCCGGACGCAACTCTTACGGCCGACGACCTGATAGCGTTCTGCCGGCGAAGTCTTGCGAGTTATAAGCTTCCCAGGCGCGTGGAGTTTTCAGAAACGGATCTGCCCAAGAACAGTTCCGGCAAGGTATTGAAGAAGACTCTGCGCGAGCGTTTCTGGACGCACCAGGTACGCGCCGTGAGCTGACGCAAAACTGCTTCATCGAGATCGTGGACGGGTGGAATCACCCTGAGATCATTATGCGGACGCGAAAACCAAAGCCCACGCTCGAAGGGGAACAGAAATGAGCAAAACCGCAGGTCAGCCATCAAGGAATGCTTTCAGCAGAGTCGTTGATCTATTGTTGGAACACAGAATCAAGCTTGAAGCGCTGGAGCATGTTCTGAAGGAGACCAATCCTCCCCTTCATCAGCTTTACCTCATCACGCTTGAAAATCTGCGAGCCAAGAAAGCAGGGGAAGTCAACCAAGTGCTTACCCAAACGATCGAGTCACAACCTGGCGAAAGCTAGACGGACGGCACAATCTCTCGCATTTCTCATCCCTCTGCTTTTGAGATCCGAATCTCACGAAATGAAGAGGTGTATTAGGCAACCGACCGCGATGACCCCGTGACCTGGATCGGAAGGGTGAAATGAAAAGTTGCGCCCGCTCCACTGTTGGCGCTTGCCCACAACCGGCCACCATGCGACTCCACAATGGAACGGCTGATGGCCAACCCCATGCCGCTGCCCTGCGGCTTGGTGGTAAAGAATGCAGAAAAGATCTGATCCGTCTTCTCCGCTGGCAACCCCACGCCCATGTCACTAACCGAGAACTGAAGTTGACAGTCCTGGAGTTCCGACTTCACGGTAAGCTCTCCGCCTGAGTCCTTCATGGCTTCGATGCCGTTGAGCATGAGGTTCATGAACACCTGCTGCAGCTGAACGCGGTCTACCATGATTTTAGGGAGTTCGGCGGAAAGGTCCGTGCGCATGGCAACCGATAATCGAAAGGCCTCCCCTTCCAGCAGTGTGCGCATTTCGTGGATAATTCCGTTCACATCAACCAACTCACGTTGTGGAGGAGATTTCCTGTAAAACGAACGTATACGGTCGATGATCTCAGCCGCACGATTCCCATACTTATCGATTCTGGCTGCTGCGGCACGGGCCCGATCAAGGTTGGGCGGTTCATGCGAAAGCCATTCAATGCAGCTGTTGGCGCTGGTGATGGCGGCAGCGATCGGCTGCTTGACCTCGTGTGCGAGTGATGCTGCCATTTCGCCCAACGTGTTCACGCGATTGGTATGTGCCAGATCGGCCTCAAGCTGTCTCAGTTTTTCACGCTCTCGCTCGGCAGACTTGAGCTCCGTGATGTCGGTCGAGCTGCCTACGAATCGCTCCAAATCTCCTGCAGCAGAAAGGACGGGATGGCCAACAGCGTGGATCCACTTCACCTTTCCATTCGGTAAAAGGATACGGAACTCCTGATCGTAATCGGCTTTTTCCGCGATTGCCCGTTCGCCCATGTCCTTCCATTTAAGGCGATCCTCCGGGTGGACGCGTTCGAGAAATTCTTCCCAAGTCGGCGATCCCTCGGCTGGATCGAAGCCATAAATCCTGTACCACTCCTCGGAGACCTCCACCGCGTTCAGATCAGGTACGCGCCAAGCCCAGCTGCCCGTATGGGTCAGCTTTTGCGCTTCGGCAAGATGACTTTCACTCCGGCGCAGTTCCTCCGTTAGTCGCTCTTGCTCAGTAACATCCATTCCTGTCCCAAGGAAACCCTGGAAGGTCCCCCCTTGCGTAACAGGAATACCCACAGAGCGTATGTAACGAATCTTCCCGTCAGGCCGCACAATTCGTTTTGTAAAGTCGAATGCAAGATGGTCATCCAGCATCTTTGTAATTCTTTGTTTCATGAACGCGCGATCTTCCGGGTGTACAAGAGCCAAATATCCTTCTACTGTTGGCGGATTGCCACTCGGCTCAAGACCATGGATCCGAAACAACTCGGAGGACCAGTATTCGAATCCAGCTGCGTTGAAGGCCCAACTTCCCATGTGGGCAACGCGCTGCCCTTCACTGGTATAAAACTGGCTTCGCTGAAGCGCTTCCTCGGCGCGTTTGCGATCTTCGATGTCGGTCGCGACTCCATACCACTTGACGATGTTTCCGTCTTCATCTCGGAGCGGCACTGCGCGGCCCAAATGCCAGCGATATTGCCCATCCGAACGGCGCAAACGCGACTCATTTTCGTGAGCCTTGCCGGTAGCCACCGATTCCCCCCATTTAGCTGCACGGCGCTCAAGATCATCAGGGTGAATTGCCCCTTGCCACCCTGATGCGGCCGCCTGTTCCGCCGATAACCCCGAGTACTCCACAAAGTGCTTGTTAGCGTAAGTATTGGAGCCGTCGGGCAGAGTACTCCACACTGACGCAGGAATGGTGTCAATAACGTCGCGAAGCTCCTTTTCACTCTTGAGAAGAGCATCCCGCTGGTGCTCCAAATGGCGGAGCCGAAGCCGATAAAGTCCAGTAAGAACTGCCAGGAAGAGAACCACGCCTAAAGAGCGAAACCATACCGTCTGGTAGAAGGCCGGAGCAATTGCGAAATCCAGGACTGCGCCTGCCTCGTTCCACACGCCGTTGCTATTGCTCGCGATTACACGAAACCGATATTTCCCGGGACCCAGCTGCGTATAAAAAGCTTCGCGACGAGTGCCGGCGTCCTGCCAATCGCGATCATGCCCGTCAAGTCTGTAGCGAAACTTCACCTTTTGTGGAATGAGAAAACTTGGCGACGTATAGCCAATTTGGAGATCACGCGTCAAAGGCGGAAGTTGAAGACCTTCTTGTGTTTTATATTGCTTCCGGTCAGCCACAACGGCCTCGACATAGACTGGCGAAATAGTCCCGTCACCAGAGAGATGTGACGGGTCGATCATCTGAAGGACTACGTCGTTTACAAACCAGAGACGCCCATCGGGAGATTTGGCGGCCGGGTTGAAAGACACTCCGCCTGGTCGAGCTCCGTCAAGCGGACCGAATAGTTGTGGCTGAACGATGGCATCTGGATGAATTCTCCATCGCTGGAAGTCCGCAGCTGCAATCTCCATAAATCCACAGGGCGTATTAAGCCATAGACGTTTGTCGTCGTCCACCGCGAAGCCATTCACCCCGTCGCAAGGTAGTCCGTTTTCTTTGCCCAGGTGCCGGGCTGCCCCGTCGCGCAGCATCACAAACCCCTGGTCAGATGCGGAGATCACTGATCCATCGGGATCAACCGCAATCTGATGGGCGACGTTATCTATCCACGATTTCCCCTTCAGGTTCAAAGGAAACGTACGGGCAACGCCATCCCGGAAGAGCGTCAAGTCACCCGTGTATGCGCCCAGCCAAATTCCACCTTTGGGGTCTGCCGCAATAGCATTGCCCCCCGGAACCTGAGCCTTGGAGAATTCCTCGCGGACCTTGAAATCGCGGATGCGGATGAGTCTTCTTGGAGGGCCTTTGCATTCCGCCCAAATATCGCCGTCGACATCCTCTGTAAGACTGAGCACCAAGCCCAGTGGCTGATGATCAGGTTCCGGGATACGCCGGAGGCGGCCATCTTTGTAGACGAAGAGCGCGTCGTCAACGCCAACCCAAATGTTGCGATTACGGTCTTCGAGCAATGAAGTAACCTGCTGTCCAGGTACGCGAACTGAGGAAACAGCTCCATTTCGAATGAAATCGAGAGTGCCGAGACTTGCCACCCAGACCGTCCCGTCTTTGGAAGCCATGACCGAAGCGGCACCGCCCCGTCCAAACCCCTCGGAGGCCGAAAATGTAGTGACCGGAAGATCCCGAAAATTGTCAATCCCATCGGACGTGGTCGCCCAGACTATGCCATCGTTGCCTTCGTACAGATCAAAGACGCTGTCGCTGGATAAGCCTTCCGCTCGTCCAAAATGGTCGACGGCTTGGCCGTGAATGCGGTAGATGCCATCGCCATACGTTGCAATCCAGAGATTCTTATCGGAGTCTTCGATGATCTTTTGGATAGTGAGCTTGCTTCCGTCAAAGTTTGGCAAAACTACCGGGGTCAGTACACCATTGCGGAATCTTTCAAGTCCAAGTCCTGGCCCCGCCGCCTGAATTCCGACGAATAAGGAACCGTCGGAATTCTCTACGAGACTGTGAACGCCGATTTGACCCACGTTTGAGTGAAGTTGTTGAGGTCTGTAGATCTCAGGGGCTGCACCCATTTTCCAATGGAGCAATGACGTGTCGCTACCGATCCAAAATCCTCCCTTGCCATCGGGGATAAATGACGACGGGACGAGAATCGTTATGCCATCTGCCTTGCCGAAGCAGCGGATTTTCGTATCCGTTGCCTGGCATAAAAGTCGGTCCGGATCCTGGTAAGAAAGAACCCACACAGAGTCGTCAGAATCTTTTTGGATGGCGGTAACTGTCGGAAGGTCGTAATGGGAAATCACGACGCTGTCCCTAATGTGAGTGATCTCGTTTCGAGTGGCAATCCAAAATTCTCTTGGCCGCAAACTGACTGGATGGAGAATCGGTGTGGAAGAGATCGGAGCCGACCAGGGGGAGAAGCGGACACCGTCAAAACGCAACGCGCCACTGACACCGCCCACCCAAAGATATCCGTCTTTTGTTTGTGAAATCCAATACGGATTCGTCGGAAAGAATCCGTCCTGTATCCGCCATGCAGTATGCGCGTATTGGGTAAGGCGTTTGTTCGGGTCCAATGCGTGAGCCGCGCTTAACGTCAAACACAGCGATAATATGCAAAGTAGAGACGATCGCAGAACGTGAAATTTCCGGGCTCTCGATGTGCACATGGCGCGGGGCGACCTGGAATCGACATGGGCAACCATGGCTGAGAATCTTACCAAACCTGACCTCGACCGGATGTCAGGTTGCACCGGCCGACCGCATCCCGCGTTCATGCCGGGATCAGCTTGAAGTGAGATCAGTATAGTTCTACCCTCAAATCTGGCCATCTCCTTACGCGACTCCGGGAACGCTGGTCTTCCTGAGGGATAGGTCGGGAAATCCCCAACCTTCTCATCTTGGCAAGCAGCGTAGTTCGTTTCAGTCCCAGTTTCGCCGCTGCGCCGCGCGGTCCGCCAACGATCCAGCCGACCCGTTCAAACATTTCCACGATAAGAGCGCGACTGGAATAGCCGAGGTTGCTCACACATCAAGTGCAGCACGGACCCTTTTCAGCAACAAGTGATGATCGAACGGTTTTGCGAGGAACTCGACTGCACCCTCTCTCATCGCTCGAATTCTGACACTGGCATCTCCATGAGCCGTGACGAAGATGATCGGAATATTACATTCCTCTTCTTTCAACCTGGCCTGCAACTCCAGTCCGGACATCTTCGGCATACAGACATCAACGATTAGGCACGCAGCCCGAGTATGCAAATCGGATTCGAAGAATTCTTCGGCGGAGCCGAACGACCGTGCGGCCAGTCCAGCCGCTTCCATTAGGTCGCGCAGGGAATCTTGCATGGCCTCGTCGTCATCGACGATCGCTATCAATCTGGACGTTCGGTCTACCGGCATGCGGAAAGATTAATGTTCTTGCCTCACTCGTAGCAATCAAACTTTAGGCTGACTGAGCCAGACCTTAGGAGGTTAGATCCTTACTTTCGATAATCGGGCGATCAAGTACTGGCATTAGGTCCGCTGCTATTTTGCTTATTCAACATCCCGGAAACGACGATCGGCTGGGCGCCGCGTTGGGCCTTGCCCATATGCCCCAGATGGATGTAAGCCCGGAGGTTGGCCTAACTCTGTCTCGAGCCTGTAGCGAACGAGTTGAGCGACAGTCACCATTGTCAAGCCATGCTCTGAGCAGAACCTTGCTAAATCGGGGCCGCGCGCCATACTGCCATCGCGATTCATAATTTCGCAGATCACTGCGGCGTGGTGCAACCCTGCCAATCGTGCGAGGTTAACCGACGCTTCTGTTTGGCCGCGCCTTTCGAGAACGCCATCAGGCCGGGAGCGTAAGGGAAACACATGACCAGGGCGCGCCAGGTCTTCCGGGCGAGTTCGGGGGTCGACCGCAGCCAGGATGGTTTGCGCACGATCGTACGACGAGATTCCAGTTGTTACGCCCCTTCCTCGCGCATCGATCGAGACAGTAAACGCTGTGCCAAGGTTCGCCGTGTTGTGGGGCACCATTGGTCCCAATTCCAACTGGTCGAGCCGCTCGCCACTCATTGCGATACAAATCAAACCCCGCGCGTAGGTAGCCATAAAATTGATCACTTCAGGAGTGACCATCTCTGCTGCGATCACGAGGTCACCTTCATTCTCACGATCCTCATCATCCGCAATGACGATCATTCGCCCTGATCGCAGCTCCCTAAGCGACTCCTCGATCTCGGAGAACTTCAGTGCCTGGGCAATAAGGCAGTGCTCATCACCGCTGGACACGCGCAAACCTTCGGACGAAACCAGTAGGTCCACTTCGCTTGGCCGCTGACTAGACATAGGCGCTCCGATTAAGACCAATTTCTCCAATCCTTCACATGATCGTGAGCGAATGCCCCATCTTCTTCTTCTTGGTCCGCAAGTACAACAATGAATAAGGGCTTGGCGCTGCTTCGCAGGCAATCAGTTCGATGACTTCGATTCCAGCCTTTGTCAGTGCTTCAACTTTTTGCGGGTTGTTTGACATCAGGCGGACCTGCCGGACCTTGAGTTCATGCAGGATGGCCACGGCCAGACTGAAATCACGGCAGTCGGCGTCAAAACCCAAAGCTTCGTTCGCTTCGATCGTGTCGAGACCCTGGTCCTGCAGGGCGTAGGCTTTTAGCTTCGCCATCAGCCCGATGCCACGGCCCTCCTGATACTCGTAGATCACCAGCCCCGATCCCTCGTCCGCAATCGCCGACATTGCGAGTTCCAACTGCCCTCGGCAATCACAGCGCAGAGATCCGAGCACTTCTCCAGTCAAGCACTGAGAATGAATGCGTACCAAAGGCGCTCGAGTCTTCGGATCGCCAAGCATCAGGAGGAGGGCACTCTCAGTCTCTCCTTTGTGAACGTTCGCGCGCTCAAAGCCAATCAGGTCGAACACGCCGAACATGGTGGGCAGGCGAGTGGAGGCCACTCGAACGAGGCCACTTTGTCCGCTCCTCTGGACCCTTCTGTTCCGGAGGCCGCCATTGCTCTTCTTAGGTCGGCATCCGCCTGCTTCCCGTTTGACTGCACGATCCTGAGTCATGCCTGAACCATTCCGCACTGGTGCTTGCATGCGGCCTTCCACAACAACGCTCGATGAGGCGGCGATTCTATCTCCTTCTGCCAGCCAGGAATTGAATGAGGTCTGGAACACCAAGCGAATCGCGGAAGCGTGGTGACCACTGCGGAACCCGCACAATCTGATTGGGACTGGTTACTCAATGATGTCTCGCCACGTAGTTGCTGAGCACCGGCTAGATCGTTCTTGCTGTGGCAACAGAAGTGCTTCCCATAGCACGTGGATACCATCACTGACGTCAAGCAGTCTCGGGTTGCTGAAAGATGGTGGCCCTGATGTCATCAGCTGTGACGTTTCTGTCAAATTGACTGACACCGTTAGGGGCGCTCTATGCGCCACCGCTCGATGAAACACCGCGAGGTCGCTGCGAGACGCGACATACTGAGTCGCTCCTTTGAGATGCGAGCGATTGGAGGACAAATGGATCGCCCCGTTGTTCCACGAAATCAGAAGAACGCCTTTCGCCAGGATCGCCTCGTCGGTTGGAGGCTCTTGGCAGTGTTGATTTGCTGCGGCATGACGGGTCCAGCCCAAAACACAACTCAGCAAGAGGCTGGCGAACAGTTCACCATTCGGGCCACTCATTTGATGGGCTTCGAAAGCGCCAAAAGCAACTGTCCCGGGACTCTGTCCATTCAAGACGATTTCCTGCAGTTTCAGCAGACCGGGAGGCCTGGCGCGCAAGTAAAGATCGGCTCTGTTCGGAATGTTTTTCTGGGCGACGAAAGCAAGCAGGTCGGTGGTTTGCCGATGACTCTGGGCAAGGCTGCGGCCCCGTTCGGCGGTGGCCGAGTTGTGAGTCTCTTCAGCCACAAGAAGTACGACGTACTGACCCTGGAATATGTGGACAGCGATGGAGGAATTCACGGCGCGATCTTCCAGCTCGATAAGGGTCAAGGGGGAATTGTCAGGCACGAACTGACGGCGCACGGAGGAACTGTCAGTTCGCGGAATGATCAGTCGACGAAACACAGCGCTGTGGAGGTCAGGTATGAAAACAAGTAAATGGAGTCCACTGATCGCGTGTGTGACCACGATTCTGGCGATCACTGTCGTACCGTATGCTCAAAGTGCTACGGTGAGATCCTCTGGGGTAAGCGGAACATCGTCGACGCGCTGGAGCGTTCAAGTCGACCAGGTCGCTCCCGGCAGTCTGGACCTCGCCTATTCCTTTCAAATCGCGATTTACGAGAATCTCGTGGACGAATTGAAAAAGACAAAGCAATTCCAACTGGTATTCCGCGAGGGCGACCACAGGGTTAGCGAAGTTCCAAAGTTGTTGGTGCTCAAAACAACCGTGGAGAAATACACCGCTGGCAGCGAAACGCGCCGTGCGGTGACCACAGTGAGTGGCGCCACGAAATTGACAGTGCGCAGTCAACTCCTTACGCGCGAAGGCAAAGTCGTTCTAGAGCGCACTGTGAACGGCGATGTGCGCTTCTTCGGCAGCAACTTGCGGGCTACTCACAACCTCGCCCGCAACATAGCCAAAACGCTCAAGGAATCATCCTGGCCAGATTTACCAGAGCCAACTGCGACACTCAGCGTTCAACCCTGAGTTACGAACCAACATACACCAGCTTTGGATGGAGCCTAGAAAGAACGAGCCCTTCGACAGGAGCAGACGAGAGGAGCGAACTATGCTGCGGTTAGTGGGTGTGTTTTGTATTTGCTTGACGACATTTCCGGTTTTTTGCCAGTCCACGTCGAAGTATCAGGTGGGTACCATCACTGAGGTTAAGACACATCAAACTGATGCAAGTAGCACCTCTGACGCCGTCAGCTATGACGTTTCCGTCAAAGTGGGTGACACAATCTATGTGGTGCTGTATACGCCACCGCTGGGCGGCGAGACTGTGAAGTACGCTGCCGGACGCGAACTGCTAGTGCTCGTGGGGAAACGCACAATTCGCTACAACGATATCTTGGGTCAATCGTTTGAGGTGCCCATAGAAAACCAAAAATCTGCTGTGAAGCCTAACCAGTCCAAATCAGTCTCATCTGCGCCAAAGTAATCCCTTAGGATCTTACAAGGGTTATCTGGCTCGACTGCCCATATCGGTCCAGTTTGTGTGTCCGCGAACAACATATTCTTCCCGCTTTGCCTCTCTGACAAGACTCGACACGGCCCGCTCCAGACAGCACTGCCTCGCGCATTTCGCCCTTGCGACAATTGCGTGACTGTCACAACGTTTCGACGTGTCAAGTCGAGCGAACTCAAGTGACATCTCACTATCCACCGTGAGTTGTGTTCGAAGTCATTGCATCTCTCGTTCTCTCAACACTTTGAAAGAAATCGCGTGAGGCCCTTGGTTTGGACAGCACATTGCAATTTAAGTGACGAGGAGGAGCAGCCATGCGAGCGTTGACTGGAATTGCTTTGGCGATCCTCCTATTCCTGGGCCTGGGTTTCGCTCAAGGCAGCTTCCCCGCACCCGGATCAATAAGAGGTGAAGTGTTCACGAAGGGCACGAACGGAGAACCTGCCGTTTTGCCCGGGGCACGCATCGTCCTTCGCGGACCCATAACTAGGGAGACCGAGTCGGACACACAGGGAGCATTCGCTATCGATGGCGTTCCCTCGGGGACTTACCAGATCGAAGCGAATGCTCCCGGGTTGAGTGGCGGACTCGCGGTGGAGGTGACACCGGGAAAGTCTTCGACCGTCGCTATCGAAACGAACGTGACAATGGTCAGCAACACCGTAAACGTGACCGCAACAGAAGCTCTTGTAGCTGACGAGTCTGCTCAGCACAACACCATCAGTCAATCAGTCGTGGAAAACGCACCGAATCAGGAGGAGAAGATCGATAGTCTCCTTCCGCTCGTTCCGGGAGTGATTCGGGGGCCTGACGGACGCATCAACATGAAAGGCGCGCAAGCGACGCAGGCCGGCTGGCTCGTGAATTCGGCAAACGTCACTGATCCGGCGACTGGCGGCCAGGCCATCAGCTTGCCGATAGATGTGGTCTCATCCGTTCAAGTGATTTCCAACCCTTACGACCCCGAATATGGAAGGTTCACCGGAGCAGTCTCCAGCGTAGAAACCCATACGAGCAACTTCGACAACTTTCACTTCTCCATACAAAATCTTGTTCCACGCGCGAGAGACCGCGACGGGAGCATTGTTGGCATTGGAGCTTTCACGCCACGCACCACCATCACCGGGCCGCTGATAAAAAACCGACTCGCGTTCACCCAGTCTCTGGAATACCGCTTCGTCCGTACGCCAGTCGAGAGTCTGCCGCCGCTGCAACGTGACACAACACTTGAGAGCTTTGATTCGTTCAGCCAATTCGATTTGAAGATCAGCGACCGACAAACCGCGACTCTGTCGGTTGCCGTTTTCCCGCAACAGTTTGACTACCTCGGGCTGAACACGTTCAACCCACAGCCATCGACCACAAACTTGCACCAGCGCGGAGATCAGATTTCTGCGCAGCACAGCTACGTTGCCCAGTCGGGCGCATTGCTATCCTCGCGATTCGCCTATGAAGAGTTTGACGCAGACACGTTTCCCAACAGTCAAGCCCCCTATCAGATGCTGGTCGAAACCACGGAAGGGGGCTTCTTCAATCGACAAAATCGAGATACGCGTCGAGTCGAATGGCAGGAGATCTACCATTTCAGCCCAAGACATTTTCTGGGCGACCACGAACTGAAGGTCGGCTTCGACTTTTCTCACAGTTCTTACTACGGGCACCAGCAGTTCCTCCCGGTGTCGATCGTCGGTACGACTGGTTCAACGCTTGAACAAATTGACTTTGGCACGGCGACCACTTTCCTTGTCCACCAAAACGAAGGCGCTTGGTTTGGCGAAGATCAATGGACGGTTGGCCCGCGTCTCACCTTCAACCTCGGGTTGCGCTTCGACAACGATTCTGTGACTAATTCCACGCATGCAGCCCCGCGTGCCAACTTGACGCTCGCATTGACAAGTGATCGCAGAACTCTGCTAAAAGCTGGCGCGGGATTGTTTTACGACCGAGTGCCCTTGAATGCCCCAGCCTTCCCCAACTTTCCGGATCGCACAATTCTGACTTTCGATGCGGCGGGTAAGGTGACTTCTTCGGTCCCATACTCCAATGTGATTACTGGCGGACTAAAAAACCCACGAAGCGAGACTTGGAACGTTGAAGTTGACCGCCAGGTACACGAGAACCTGCTGCTTCGGGTGGCTTATCAACAGCGAAACACCGTTGATGACTTGGCCCTAAATCCCGAAACAATTGCCGTAGGCGGCTTCCTGTCATTGGCCAGCTCTGGAAGGGATTTTTATCGCGAGTTTCAGCTCACCGGCCAATACAAGATACACCGGCAAACTTTGAATGCCTCTTATGTGCGGTCGAAGGCCACTGGCGACCTCAACGACTTCAATCAGTTCTTCGGAAACGATCCCCAGGCCGTGATCCAACCGAACACTCGCGGACCGATGGCCTTCGATGCGCCCAATCGCTTCCTGACATGGGGAGAGCTCAACGCGCCCGGGAAGTTGATCCTCATGCCAGTCCTGGATATTCACACCGGATTTCCGTATTCCGTTGTTAACGAATCACGTCAATTTGTCGGTCCGCGAAACGATGAGCGATTCCCACGGTTTGATTCCTTCGATCTTCAGGTCCTCAGGAACTTCGCGCTTCCCTTTCACGGCAAGGAGCACACCGTGAAGTTGGGGTTTGGAGTGTTCAACCTGTTCAACCACGCCAACCCGCGGGACGTTCAAAACGACTTGGACAGCGACAGATTCGGGCAGTTTTTTAACAGTGCAGTTCGCACTTTCAAGGGAAAGTTGGTTTTCGGATTTTAGTGGCCGGACCGCACAGGTCTTTCGGATTCGATGTGAAGGTGTCCTATGAAAAGAGTAACCCAATGTCTGATTCTCGCTGCCGGCAACGGCACGCGAATCAGGACGATCTCCGGCGGTCTTCCCAAACCTTTGGTTGACTTTCGCGGCAAACCAATCATCGAGCACATCGTTCAGCGCGCCCACCGGGCGGGGATCGAGAGGTTCGTGATTGTCGTGGGATATCGCTCGGACTTAATCCGCAACTGGTTTGAAGGCCGGTCTCTCGGTGTATCCATAACCTTTGTGGAGAATCCGGACTACCACAAAGCTAATGGCGTCTCCGCTCTAAAAGCGAGAAATGCAATCCACGAGAATTTCTTGCTGCTCATGGCGGACCATCTTTTTGAGCCGGAAACGGCTGAAACACTCATACAGCAGCAACTCGCGTCCGACGAAGTGATTCTCGCAGTAGATCCCAACATCGATCGCGTTTTTGACCTGGACGATGCCACCAAAGTCCTCAGAAACGGCAACCGGATTGTGGATATCGGCAAGGAGATCGCTCACTACGATGCCTTAGATACTGGAATGTTCCTTTGTAGTCCCACTGTGTTTGACCGGCTCGAACGCGCGGCCAAAGAAGGCAACTGCTCCCTCTCCGACGGCATGCGGCTGCTGATTGCGGAAGGGCGCTTGCGCGCTCTTGAGATCGGCGAGGAACGATGGCAGGATCTGGATACACCCGAGGCGTTAGCGCACGCCGAAGCCGTGTTTGATCCGTATCTCCACCACGAACCGAGTCACGAGAGCGTGACCCGTGTCTAGGTCCAGGTTCGCAAAAGCGCGACTCCCTCTCCGCATGCTCGGAGCAATTCTTGGCATTCTGCTCTTCATCTATCTGATCCATCGGGCCGGCCCCGCCAAGCTCCTCGCAAGCATGGTCGCTTTGGGTTGGGGACTGGCGTTAGTAATCGCCTGGGGCGGAGTCGCCCACGTTCTTAAGACTTGGGCTTGGCGGCTTACCCTGCTCGATGGGAAGCATCACGTATCGTTCGCGCGCATGCTGGGGTTGCGCCTCAGCTCTGAGGCGGTCGGGCAGTTTGGCGGCCTCGCACAATTGTTCGGCGATGGTCTGCGCGTGTCGCTGCTGGGCCCGGAAATTCCACTCTCGCACGGCATTGCTTCAGTGACGATTGACCGTGCGTTCTTCGTCGTCAGCGCTGCCGTCGTGAGCTTCCTCGGGCTTTCCGCGGTCCTAATCGTGTTGCCACTGCCTCACAAGCTCATTCTTTATGCGATTGTCTTTGCCTGCCTTCTTCTGGGCTTTGTTCTGCTAAGTGCGATTGCTATCAGAAACCGCTGGCCGCTGTTTTCACGAACCGGTGAGGTTTTAGGCCGAATTCGCTACCTTAAACCGTTGATCGACCGTAAGCGCGCACTGATTCAGTCGGTCGAGGAGAGTCTTCTCGACTTCTATCACCGTACGCCTGAAGCGTTTTGGGCAAGCTTCCTGCTGAACCTCGCATACCACGCCGCCGCGATCGTCGAGGTCTATCTGATTGTGTGGCTCATGGGCACCAAACTCACCTTGTTCGGCGCACTCGCAATTGAGGCCTTGACCAAGTTGGTCAACATTGCTGGCACATTCAATCCAGGGAATATCGGAACCTATGAGGGCGGGAACATGCTTATTGCGAAGATGTTCGGCCTCACAGCCGCGGCGGGCTTGACGCTGGCTTTTGCTCGCCGACTGCGGGCGCTATTCTGGGCCGGTGTGGGTATTCTCTGCCTGAACATCCTGTCGAACCGCACCAAACGGGAAAAGCTCAGTGGAACTAACGAGGACATTATGCAGGTTGCACCCGAACAGATTTCTTCAGAGGAACTTCAGAGTACTTCTGCATCGCAGCGCCGCCCGTCTCACCTGGCCGTTGTTCTTGCCAACGATCCGGGCTTCGGCTCTCCGCTACCCAAGGTCGGCTCCGTACCAATATTGCTTCGAAGCATCCTGGGAGCAGCAAAAGCAGGCGCAGCGCGAATCGTAGTTGTTATTGATCGTGTGAAGGGTCTGCCCGTACGGCAAGAGCTGCTGAAGACCGGGCGTGTGCCCAATCATGTTGAGTGGTGTGGAGTGAGCTCCGGGGAGGATTCTCTTCCGTCCCTGATCGGACAGCTAGCGTCCGAGGTTGGTGGACATCTAATTCTGATCGCCGGCGACAGGGTCTACCACCCTTCGTTGCATAAGCGAGTCGCTGAATGGGGTGGAGGTGCGGACGCCTTAACACTCATGACCGGCTCCGACGTGGCCGGCATGTGCTCGCTGTCTCGGGAGGCGTCGGTCGACCTCGCAATCCACAACCCCACAACCGCCGGATCCCTCGAAGACATTGAACACTGGATGACTAAAACACACGCTGTGGAGAGCGAGGCCGTTGCGGACGAACAATGGCAACGCGTTCTCAACGAGCAGCAACGTCGACTGGCTGAACGGAAGTTAGATGGCTGGCTCGTCAAGCCAACCGACGGGATTTTTGCCAGAGCCAACCGCACAATCTCCATACCGATCAGCCGCCGGATCATTCCCTTCCCTATCACTCCTAACATGGTCAGCCTGTTCACCCTCGGCGTCAGCTTCGCCGCGGGCGTCTTCTTCGCTCTTGGAGGATATTGGAACATGTTGACAGGGGCAATCCTTTCCTGGTTCTCGAGCGTGCTCGACGGATGCGACGGCGAGGTTGCTCGTCTGAAATTGCAGGAATCTGCGTTCGGCTGCTGGCTGGAGACAGTTTGCGACAATCTTTATTACTTACTCATCTTCTCTGGCTTGACGATCGGACTGGTGAGAAGTTCAGGCAATCGGAGCTATCTTCTATGGGGCGGCCTTTTGCTTCTCGGCGCGACCGCCAGCACCCTGGTGACCGGACTCCAACGTCATCGACTGTCCGGCGGGCGGCCAGAACGGTATCTGCTGGAGTGGCACAAGAAAGCAGATAGCCGGAGTTCGAATCCTCTCTTGTATCTCGGGCGGCATACGGAATTCATAATCCGGCGCTGCTTCTTGCCCTATGTCATCCTGTTTTTTGCCCTTTTCGACGTCATGAACTGGTTTTTGGTTGGCGCGGCAGTGGGTGCGAACATCGTATGGATCGTCGCTCTTTATTCCTATCTTGCTTTCACGCCGCCTCGGTCGACAGCGCTGCAAAGCTCCACATCTCTTGGTTAAGGCGAACCCCGAATGCGTGTCCACCGCTCGCCCCAACGGCTAGAGTGTAGATATGGAAATGCACGACATCGTAACCGGCAACTTTGCGCCACCCCGGTTGATCGTTTCGGCTCCGAAGTCGCTGAGGATTGTGGATTGGAACATTGAGAGAGGCCAGCAACTGCAAGGTGTTACAGACTTCCTCGGTGGCATGAATGCGGACATTCTGATCCTCCAGGAAGTGGATGTTAACGCACGACGCACGCACCGCCTAAATATCGCTGAAGAGATCGCCCGCAAGCTGGAAATGAACTATGTGTTCGGCCGCGAGTTTCAGGAGTTGGCCCAGGGATCGAAAGACTCTCCCGCGTACCACGGACAGGCGACCCTATCGAAGTGGCCTATTTCGAAACCACGCCTGATCCGCTTCTCTCGACAATCACAATTCTGGCAGCCCCACTGGTTTCTGCCGAAGATCGAGCCCTTTCAGGAGCGGCTGGGAGGAAGAATCGCACTGGTCGCGGAGATCAACGTTAGCGGACGGAAGCTCGTGACCTACAACCTTCATCTGGAGAGCCGTGGAAACGATGCGCTCCGCATTTCACAGTTGGGGGAAGCCTTGTCGGACGCGACTTGCTACGACGCGAAATGTCCGGTCATAGTAGCAGGCGACCTCAATCTGGATGCTTCGAAAGCGGCAGTGGCGCTGCAACTTGCGAGGGCTGGATTTCAAGATGCAGTGTCCTCCCCTCGCAGCACCCCTACCACACCAGCGCACGGACTGTTTGAAGGACGTCGCCGGATTGATTGGGCTTTCATTCGCGGGCCACTACGGGCGAGTTCTGGCCAAGTGCACGGTAATGTCAAAGCGTCAGATCACTATCCAATTTCCTTCACGTTGACCGGATAAGCTTGTGTGCAACTGAGATTTTTCGCAGGGCGACTCGAGAGGAAGGTTGCAATCGAGTATTTAATCCAAACCTGCGCGGGGACTTTGAAGAAATCACTCTGGAATCGGAGAATCCTCGACGGGACTCCGTTCCAGCGAAGCAGACGCCGTCGGCCGATTACTCTTTGCCTTCATCACAGGACGGTGTTTGGCGGCTCAGTTGCTCTTCATGTCTGTATCTGACGCCAGAGGCCGCAGCCCGTATCCAGCGAGCGCCCAACCAAAAACGCTCCTGCGGCCCCGCGCTGAAGGTTCTGTGCAATTCGGCGGTGAAGAACCGCCATAACAGGGAGAAACATTATGGCTTCGTTTGCCGTCGCTGGAAACAGCAACATGAGCTTGATCTCCGCTATCCGTAACCTGGTTTGCCCGCTCTGCGGAGCAAGCATGATGGTATTTCGATGCCTCGGATACTGTCGCAGCGACTGGCGCCAGGACTGGGACCGGGCAATGTGCGCTGGATCAAAGGGTGAACGACCGCGTTCCGGGAAATCGTGCGCAAAGCATCGAATGTAGACAGAGCGACTCGCGCCGACGGGGCTTTCACTGAACGAGATGAGAAGAGACACGAGCCGCTATAGGAATGCTGGCGCTGGACAACGTCGATGCCGTTTTGCGAGGAACGACCTCTCCTTCCCTGGCGATCTCTTATGGGTATCCTCAGAACAGCTTGTCGCACGACGACTCTTCGACCGCCGCCCCAGTTCGTCAAGAAATAATTGGTCAACGGAAACGCATTTCGTGCGGGAAGACTATCGGTCCAGGCGCTGGGCCCTACGCGATCTTGGTCCA
>Ga0207122_1044_pt1 | contig 20932 bp, 20 predicted proteins | sample Alteio_BWMinHeat_38_FD_153504 | JGI IMG/M metagenome (GOLD analysis project Ga0207122, IMG submission 153504) | Enriched cells from forest soil in Barre Woods Harvard Forest LTER site, Petersham, Massachusetts, United States -... | ecosystem: Environmental > Terrestrial > Soil > Temperate forest >... | reverse complement strand
ATCTGACCGCTATAGAAGTTATTTTTGGTGTGAAAATGATCTTTGACTTGATAGATTTCGCCGGGAATAGTGAGATTTGGGCTATCGACGAACATCTCTAAGCGTTCGTCAAAATTCCAGTAACGGAATCCTACTAACATATCGAGTTTGTACGCGCAATCGGAAAAAAGCGTGGCGAATCCGTTTAATTCAACCCCTTGCATCTGATTCACAACGTTTAATTTGACCTTGCCTGCAAATAAGCCTGGAACAGCAACAGGAGATGAGCTTTCACTATTGGTGGTCGTATCAAAAAAGGGCACTGACAAGAAAATCGATCCAGGCAAACCATTGGAGGAGACTGTTTCCTTTTTCGATCCGCGCGGCAGGAAAAAGTAATTGACCTCAGCGCCATAACAATGGGCGTCATCACACCAGACGCCTAAAGTAAATCTGCCGCCTGAGCGCCATTTGTTATTAACGCTTTCATCCCCTAAAACCACTTCGGTGCCAGGCAAATCTAATAGAGGAGCGTGGTTAAAAGCAAAGGGTGCTGTCACCAACAGAGGAGTGGGATCCGGTGAATTCTTTATTTTCCAAAACAGGTATTCGGCACCTACCCAGTAGCGATTGGTCTCGTCACAACATTCGTCTTGAGCTTGCACTGCGATAGGCTGCCATAACAATAAACCTGCGCACAGGCTATTTAAAAAATGTTTCATCATACTTTTTGCCATGTCAATTTCTCCTCCAAATTTGACTGATCGCTCACTTTAGCATAATTCCTCTAATTTTTTCTAATGAACTTATATAAGGTACCTCTTACCAAGTTTTGATATGGGCGAAGCGGGGGTTTAAGGGGGCTTGCCCCCTTTTTGGAGTGCGGTACGGGCCACCCGCGACTAAGGATCTGTGCGACTCCCGTACCGCTTTTCTATGCAACCTCAAATCTTAAGGACTAGGACACACAGGACATACACGACACATAGGACCTTGCTTTCGTCCTATGAGTCTTATATGTCCTGTGTGTCCTAGTCCTTAAGATCTTAAGATGTGAGGTGACATAGAAAAGCGGTACGGGAGTCGCACAGATCCTCAGTCGCGGGTGGCCCGTACCGCACTCCAAAAAGGGGGCTTGCCCCCTTAAACCCCCGCTTCGCCTGTCTCAATGTGTGGGATTGCGCAGGGTATTCCCCAGAGCAATAAGAGAATCCTTATTGACGAATGAATGCACAATAGCCGGCCGGACAGGATACTTCTCCCCGGTCATATAATCGGTAAAATCCCAGGTTTCATCCACTGGAAGGACCTTTTGAAAGTGCCCCAACCAATCTGTGGCAAAAACATCAGGATTTCGACGCAACGTATGCAAGTCGGGATCTCCGCACATCATATGCATGGCATAAGCTAGAGCCGGTTCCTCGGTTGTTTGCCAGCCTTGTCTAAAGGTATAAAACCAAAAATCATAAGCAAGCATGTGCACCTTGAAAATAGCGCTCCGCTCCACAATAAAAAATCCGGCGTTCAAATTGTAAATTTTTGAGCTTGTCACCCCTTTGTCCCTCATCATCTTGACATACACGGGCAAGGGACACTCTCTCCATTGTCCCCTGCCATCAACAGCAAGCTGTGAGGTGCAGTCGCTTTCTAGGAACACATGGATGGGTGATCCTTGCATTAAATCGAGAACACCGGTCAGCTTCCTGACAAAATAACAATCGGCATCAATAAAGACAAAATAGCGATAATCTAGCTTAGAGAGGATCTCCAACAAGAATTTAAATTTAAATAGATAGAAGATTTTGTCAAATTGAGGCCTATTGAACGTTAGAGTTGCGCCATCAATCTGCCTGTCGCTGATCGCATAGAAGTCATCCTCCATCCCCACCTGGCGAAATGAATAGACAAGCGACTGCAACATCAAGGCATAGTCGCCATCGCCGACAGACCAGTAGCAAATTTCTTTCAAGCAGACCTCTTATTTAGACGCTATGGACTATATTTCAAAACGTCCATATAGTCCATATAGTCCATAATTGTCCACAAAGGCAACCAACACAATGAAGAATAGTCGACAATCTGTCACAGATGAAGATCGTAAGCGGTTGGTGATTCTGGCCATCATTCTCTTTTCACTCTTTTCGGTGCTTATTGCTCAGTTTTATAAGATCCAGATCATCGAGGGAGAGAAATGGTCACAAGAGGGTCTCAAACAGCATTATTTTGTCGTTCAGGAACCCTTTTTACGTGGAACCTTTTATTCAAATGCATCGGTTAGGTCTGGACACGCGGAAATGCCGCGTCCTCTGGTAGTCGATATTCAGAAGTTTCATCTTTATATCGATCCGAAGTCTATTCCAGAGGTGTTTCGCAACCCCATTGCCACACATTTGATGGAGATCATTCCTCTCTCTCCAGAAGAAAAGGCAGTTTTTCGCGAGCAGTTTGATAAGAAAAGCCGAAGCCGAAAACTGGCGATGTGGCTAGACAAAGAGTCCCAAGAGCGAGTGGTAGAATGGTGGAAGCTGTATGCACAGCAGAACGGCATTGCACGCAACGCCATCTATTTCGTAACCGATTATCAGCGCTCCTATCCCTTTGGCAAGCTTTTAGGGCAGGTGCTGCACACCATTCAGAACAAGAAGGACGAAAAAACGCATCAGGCCTTACCTACAGGTGGCCTTGAGCTCTATTTTAACAGATACCTAAAAGGGACTCAGGGAAAACGGTTGCTGATGCGCTCTCCGCGCAACGCCTTCGAGATGGGAACTGTGATTGATGTCCCTCATAATGGGGCTGACATCTATTTGACGATCAATTGTTTCCTTCAGACGATCGCCGAAGAAGAGTTGGCCAAAGGTGTAGAGAATGCCAAAGCCAAGGCGGGCTGGGCTGTGATGATGGATCCAAGATCGGGCGAGATTTTGGCTTTGGCGCAATATCCCTTCTTTTATCCTCCCGATTATCAGCTTTTCTTCAATGACCCTAAAAACACCGAAAATACCAAAGTGAAAGCTGTGACAGACGCTAACGAGCCCGGATCGATCATGAAGCCGATCACACTGGCAGTCGCGCTGAAGGCGAATGAAGAATTGAAAAAGATGGCAAAAGCTCCGTTGTTTGATCCGGAAGTAAAGATGAACACCTCCGATACCCACTTTCATGGAAGAAGAAAACCATTAAAAGATCTCCATCCACACTCCTTCATGAACATGAATATGGCGATACAAAAGTCCTCTAATGTCTATATGGCCAGGCTGATCGAACGGGTTGTGGCTACCTTCGGAGCCGACTGGTATCGGGCTGTCTTGCATGACACGTTTGGGTTGGGAGAAAAGACCCATATCGAATTATCCGCAGAGAGTGGAGGATTGCTTCCCACTTCGGGAAAGATGCATCCCAATGGGACTTTGGAGTGGTCGGGTCCGACGCCCTACTCTCTGGCCATCGGCCACAACATCCAAACAAATACCATCCAGATGGTCCGAGCCTATGCCGTGTTTGCTAACGGAGGATACCTTGTCGAACCGACTCTAATCCGTAAAATAGTCAAGACAGATCAGGAAGGAAAAGAGACGGTTCTTGTTGACAACACCACTGCAGGGCGAATGGCTCGCTTTCCAAGAGTATTGGATCCAGAGACGGTCAAACTGTTGGTCAAGGGATTGAAGTACGTGACTAAACCGGGAGGGGCGGCACCGCGCGCCGATGTTCCTGAGTATACGGAAGCGGGAAAGACTGGGACCGCAGAAAAAATTGTCGACGGAGCCTACGCCAAAAACAAAAATTGCTCTTCGTTTGTTGGATTTACTCCGGTGGAGAACAGCGCCTTTGTCCTGATGGTGGTGATGGATGAGCCTGAAGCGGTATTTTTGCCGGGCGTAGGGAAAAACACCCTTGGAGGCATCTGTGCGGCACCTGTCTTTCGGGAAATCGCCAAGAGATCCCTGGAATATCTGGGCGTAGAGCCGGATGACCCCAATAAGACAGATTGGGTCAATGAAACTCGGCAGCTGAAAAAGTTATACGAAACGTGGAACAACAAATAGGTAAGCGTATGCGGTTCATCATTGGTTTTTTGATATGTGTTTCACTTTTTTTATCAGGTGTGCTGCATGCCAAGCCGCTTTCCTGTTCTGTATCGGCAGAAAGTGCGATCGTGATGAATGCCGATACGGGCAAGATCCTCTTTCAGAAAAATGCCTTTGAGCCACGCTATCCGGCCAGTATCACGAAAATCGCTACAGGACTCTATACCATTAAGTTCTTTCCCCACCTGATGGACAGGCAGATCCGCTGCTCCAAAGAGGCGTTAAAGTGCCTGACAGAAGCGGAAAAGAGCAAAGGCAACTACTCGAAATATCCTTCCTATGTGCTAGAGACCGATATGTCCCACATGGGTTTGAAAGTTGGCGAGGAGATGCGTTTTCGGGATCTCCTTTTGGGCACCATGATTGTTTCCGGCGATGATGCCGCTAATGTCATTGCAGAGACAGCTGGAAATGGCTCTATCGAGACCTTTATGGAAGGCATGAACCAGTACCTTGCCGGTTTAGGGCTCAAAAATACCAAGTTTCTCAATCCTCATGGACTGCACCATCCCGAGCATGTCTCAACAGCGTATGATATCGCGCTGCTGGCTCGCGAGGCCCTCAACGAACCACGCTATATGGCAATGGTAAAAATGTCCCGATTTGACCGGCCAGAAACCAATAAGCAGAAAGCCGTGACCTTGCGTCAAACCAATAAGCTGATAGTGAAATCCAGTGAACACTACTATCCCTACGCCACTAGCGGTAAAACAGGCTACCATCGCCGCGCACGCCACAATCTGGCCGCAACGGCAGAAAAAGAGGGGCGCCGCCTGATTGCTGTGGTGTTATCGTGCGAGAAGAGACCAACAATGTTCGAAGATACAAAGAAACTGTTTCAAACAGCGTTTCAAGAGGAGAAAACACAGCGCACACTGTCTCCTCGAGGCGCTCAAAAGTTTCAACGGGAAGTGCGCGGTGGAAAAACGCCCGTTTCAACCTATACTGAAGAAGCGCTTACGCTTTCGTTTTATCCTTCTGAAGAGCCTGAAATCCGCTGCCAGCTCATCTGGGATAAGGCGGCAGCTCCCTTGAAAATGGGGGACCGCGTCGGCGAACTTCAGCTTCTGGCGGACAATATCCCTGTCAAGAAAGCGCCTCTTCTGGCGGCCAATGATGTGGAGATGTCCTTTTTCTATTCCTTGCGGCAAAGACCCTACTTACTCATAGCGATCGGTGCCCTGCTGCTGATTGCCCTATATTTCCTCATCAAGCGCCGAAGGTGAGTCCCGAAGGGACGAAAAGATGTATAGCCCACAGTGTAGCACCGGAGGTGCAAACTGTGGGTATGGACGAGGAAAAAATACCCAGCCCCAACGGGGCGGCAAGAAGTGAATGGCCTTCTTGCCGCCCCGTTGGGGCTGGGTGTTTTATCCTCGTCCATACCCACAGTTTGCACCTCCGGTGCTACACTGTGGGCTATACATCTTTTCGTCCCTTCGGGACTCAGCACCTTCGGCGCTGCGGTTCCATCCCAGAGCCAACGTCGGGAGTGCGATATTTAATAGATTTTCTTAGATCAGATTCTCATAGTCTCTCAGATAAGCACATGTTTGCGGAAGGGATTGTTTTTCTAAAATGGTCAAATATTCTGTTGAGTTTTTTGGAGGATTTTTAAGGCTTTTTCTTGTTTCCTGGACTATTTTTATCACTCCTGCTGGGGATAGATCCAACAAATGCCTTAAAAACTCATCGGGATGTTGAGCATCAATTTCATACTTAGATAGAGCGGAAGAAGGAAAATCAGACAGATTATAGGTGACGATGGTCTGGGCATTCGCTTTAACAGCTGCAGCTAAGACATGACGATCATTTGGATCAGGGAGCTTGATTCCATCGATTAACTCTTCATATCCTTCTACAAGGCAATCTCTAACATGCAAATCCATTTTGGATTTAATAGACTCAAGTCGTTCTTCAGTTAATTCAGGGCGATTTTTTAACAGATTTCTCATCCATTCCTTATGGATTTCTTGCGTCCATTTGGCATGATAAAGGTCTGTCAAGGCTAGGCGCATAAGCAGATCACGAAGCGGTGCAGAATAGAGAACACAAGAATCATAGATAACAATAAATTTAGCCATCAATATCCCATGTCTAAATCTTGAGCTTCTTCGACGAGTTCGTCTAAAGTTTTGCGTCGGGCGGCATCGATTTTAGCTTTGTAATCCATTAAATCCTGAAATAGGACTCGCCTTCTTGTGCCAACTTTGCGGAAAGGGATCTTTTTCTCTTCTAAGAGACGAATTAGAAACGGGCGTGAGACATTCAATATATCTGCAGCCTCTTGGGTAGTCAGTTCAGCATGAACAGGAATTAAAGTAACGGCATTTCCTTCTGCCATTTGAATTAAAATATTTACAAGTAACTTGAACGCTGACAGAGGTAAAGTTACACAATTTCGATGATGATTACCCATTTCCAATGAGATATCAATCGTTTTGGTTTTTTTTAAGTTTAATCCAGCTAATATTCGACTTGAAATCCGAGCTAACTCCATTTCGTTATCACTTGGCATTTTTGGCTCAGGATATTGAAAGGATTGAATAGCCATAAGAATACCTCCTCTTTGATTCCAATTTCTACTGTAGCATTGTTTCGAAATATTCGCAATGAAAGAAATTTTCGAAAATCACCTCATTAATCCTTGTTAGGTGATAAAAGGTAATCGGAAAGATTCCCCTTCAAGCAAAAAAGCGCGATACGCCTCCTCATCTTGAATTCCTTCATTCGAAGAGAAAATCAACCGAGGAGTTTCTAGATTCGTTTGATAAAGCGCCGCCTCATCAACTAACTCCAAGTAATATGGCCAAAGGGCGCTAAATCGAGCGCGGTACTCGTCTAAGATGGCTTCCGTTATGACGCGTCCCTCTTCCTTCTCTCGTTTCAAGATCCGCTCTTTTGCCACGGCTTTGTCTACATAAAGGCCAATCAACCTAATGGCGTAACCGCGTTCTTTTGCCTGTTTCAAATCAAAATAGGATCCTTCCGCCCCGCAGGTGCGGTCATAGATGATCGAAAAGTCTGATTCCATGGCAAATTGAACCAACAGTTGCGAGATTTCTCGTGCCTTAGGCCACCATGTTTCAAAAGCTCTTTTTGCTCCAATCGCTTGTAGATCTACCTTGTATCCTGGAAGGCGCACCATGACCTCATCCATGTCGTGGAGATGAACGTTTTTCATGTTGAGAAATGTTTTTCTAAACGTCGTTTTGCCAGAACCCGGTGAGCCGCCCACAGCAATTAAATTAGGCTGACGGCATGGTGTAAGACCATCTAAAAACTCATCGTAGAGAATTTTCAGGACTGCTTCATTGTCTTTGTGTCCTTGCTTAATTTCAACGAATTGCAAGAAATCAGCGTATGACGCATGCATGGAGCCATTCCAGATAACAATAAAAGTTAAAAACTGCCGCCACAAAACTAACCTCCGATTTATACCGAACGTGATTCAAAAATTGGAATTTGGGCTGCGCCAAAGCCCCGCGGTTGAAGTCATTGTAAACAGGTTCATATTACTAATATTGACCTGTTTACAATGACTTCAACCGCGGGAGCTTTCGCGCTAGCCCAAATCCAATTTTTGAGTCACGTTCGGTATAATCAATTTAGAGTCTCTGCTTTTAATTGGATCGTGCCACTCCTATCGCGGAATCCGCCATTCCATAATATAAAAGCCATTGATCATGAAAGTGGACTAGTCCTTGGACAAAGACTGTTCCTCCAGTGTATTGGCCATTCATTTCATAAGATCTTGTCGGAGTTAAAAAACACTCTTCACTGCGTGCAATGACTTTCGTGGGATCGTTTAGGTCTAAAAGGATTTGGCCTGCAGAATAGGCTTTAGCAGTGATTAAAGGATCTCCACTTTTGACAGAGTTTTTTCCATTATAAAGCAGGAGTATCCCATCGTTTGTCAGAATAGCTGCAGGCCCTGGTTCTACAAGTGCACTATCAAATTTTCCAGAGCGTGGTTTTAAAATAACTATTGGATTTTCATCTTCATCTAGAATAGGTGTCCAAGAAATCAAATCATCCGATGTTGCGGCATAAATAAGTCCCTCACCCCAATACATCCAATACTTGCCTTGAATTTTGGTTGCGATTAAACGATCTCCTTCTTGCTGGCACACAATAGAGCCGGATTTTGACCATCGTCTGAAACTTCCTTTAAAAGCATAGCCATGTTTTTTCCATTCTAGAAGATTATCCGATGTTGCAATGCCTAAAACAGCCACTTGACGATTCCATTGCGTGTAAGTCATGACAAAGGAACCGTCGTCCGTTTCTACAATTCTAGGATCTTCACATCCTCCAGGCCATTCGTAGATGTTTTGATCGTCATGGTCAGGAAACACAACTGGGCTACCATATCTTTGAAAATAGACACCATCATTGCTGATCGCTAAGCCAATACGCGAGGTGTGTTGTCCACATCCTACGCCATAATTATCCTCTGCTCGATAGAAGAGGTAAACCTTGTTATCATGGACAACAGCACCCGGGTTAAAAGTATGTTCACCTTCCCAACAAATGTCTTTATTTTGCAATGGGCAATGAAAAATAGACTCTTTACATGGCTGCAGAATGGGATTTGCTTCGTCAACGCGTTCAAAAGGGCCTAATTGCCAATCTGAACATTTTTCCAATCCATAACACTGTATAGACAGAAATAGAATATGCCCTATTAGCACTGTGCATGCATTTTTTTTGAACATTAAATCCTCCAACTTCCATGGACAAGATGCTATACCGAACGTAACTTAAAAATTGGATTTGGGCTTTGGCGAAGCCCAAATGTCAATTTTGAGTCACGTTCGGTATAAAAGATTTCTCAACAAAATGATACTGGAAATTATCGGGTTGGATGGCATTGTTGTATAATCCTAGAAACGGCAGTTCAAGATGATAAAGTGATGCAAGATTTTGAGCCAGAATCGCTTCCAGGGGGACCGAACATTCCCAAAAGGTGAAGGCGGTCCCCCCTGGAAGCGATTCTGGCTCAAAAGATTGCGTCAATTTATCATCTTCAACTGCCGTTTTTAGGATAATAGTGCCCTGATGAACTGTCACCTGTACTAGACAGATAATCTGAAAAAGTGTCATGTAGTGAACAGGTAAACTGCAACACGATTTAGGAAGATGGAATGGGTGTCAACTGTATTCGATGGCGTAATTTGATTGCACAAGGCCGCTTGGGTAACCCTGAGAAGAGATCAAGCGGCATGGGAGTTCTTTGCCTATTGCCCTGAACAGGGGCATCCCGGCCCCAAGGATAACAGGAATCACAGACAATGTCATCGAATCCACCATCTGCAAATCTAGAAATTGTGAAATCGTCACTCCCCCATCGACCCAGACATGTTTGACTCCGTCTGAGTGCAGTTGTGAGGCCAATTGGGTTAGATCTCCACGAAAGAGCTCAGCCTCCTCCCTGACGGTTTTCAGGCTATTGCTGAGTACGACAATTCTTTTACCTTTGTAAGGCCAATTGGGAACGGGAGCAGCTATTTCATAGGTATTGCGTCCCAGAATCACTCCATCGATGCTATCGAGTAATTTCTGAAACCCGTAATCCTCATCGAAACCGCCGACCCGATCAAGCCAATCCAGGCTGCCGTCTAGACGAGCGATGTATCCATCGATGCTTGTTGCAATGTAGACAGAAATTTTTGGGCGACTAACAGTTTTGACCACAAAAGGCCTCCATGATAACATGGATCCATTATCCAGAAGGCGTATGATAAAAATCAATCAGAGACCTTACATCCAACTACTCGAAGAATCATTTCCGGGTTTTAGGGACAACCTTATCAGGTGGGAAGCTCTCGGCTTCTCTTGGGACTCTAGCAAACGGTTCATGAAAGAAGAAAAAGGGGAAGTTCTGTCTCACGTCGCTCTGATGGAATGCCCCATGCTCATCGAGGGCCAATGGCATAAAATAGGCGCTCTGCATGGTATCTGCACCAAGGCATCCCATCGAGGGCGTGGATTTGCATCGGAATTGATCCAAGAAGCCATCCAATGGTCGACAGAGAGTTGTGAGGCCGTCCTGCTATTCACCGGAATTCCGTCTTTCTATGAAAAGCTTTCTTTTCGTCAGATTCAAGAATACCGTTTTCATCTCCCACATCCCCATCCAAAAGGGTCTCAGCCTTCACGCCCCGTTGTCGCCCCTCAGGATAATGATCTTTTTCTTCGCTGCTTTCGTGAACGTGAACCTCTCTCCCATCGCTTATGGGTAAAGGACAACGGTGCGGTTGCCTCATTTAACGCCCTTTTTGCCACCTTTCCTACTTATTGGTCTGTGTATTACTGTCCGATGATAGATGGATTGATCTCCTATCAGTTGAAAGATAGAACACTGCATCTTTATGATATCGCGGCTAGCAAAATGCCACCGCTTGATGTCATTCTGGATCATCTACCCGCGGCTATCGATGACATTTATTTTTACTTTTCTCCAGATCAACTAACCGATGAAGCTATTCCTGAGCCGCACCTTTATGACGACGGTCATCTGATGATATGCGGTTCCTGGCATACTTTACAACCCTTTATGATTCCGCCTCTGAGCCGTTGCTAAACGTATCCGATCGAGCCTCCGAAGGTGTTCTAGAGTCCGAGCTTGCGAGGACGACCCGATCATAGCCCACTGCGACCGAGTCCCGAGCTTGCGAGGGACGACGGAGCTGTGGGTAAGAACGTGAAAAATGATAGGGAGCCCTGAGCGAAGCGATGGGCGACTGAATGGTATTCGGTTTTCAATCGCCCATCGCTTCGCTCAGGGCTCTGATTTTCTTTGCATTGCCTTACCCACAGCTCCGTCGTGCCTCGCAAGCTCGGGACTCGGTCGCAGTGGGCTATGATCGGGTCGTCCTCGCAAGCTCGGACTCTAGAACACCTTCGGAGGGTAAAAGTTCCTTTAAAAGGGAACGAGTTCTTACAAATCCTTCTTAAGCCAAATTAGGAGATCATCGTCAACAGGATAAGAATCTCCAGGGATAACAGGCTGACTTTTATATGTGACTCCCCTGCCATCTGGAACGTACCCAAGATGGATATATAATTGCTGAGCACGCCCATAGTCTTTGTACAGACCGACTCCGATCCCAATCTGCGGGTGATTTTCTCGGAGAGCCATTTTTTCCAAATGCTGGACTAAGCTTTTGCCGAATCCCTTCCCTCGATGTTCAGTTGAGATCCAGACATCATGGATTTCGGGAATGCCGTTATCCTTGAAATCCGGATAATGCGACTGCCGCAGCAGGCTTGCATACCCGAGGATAAGCCCTTGTTTTTCCAATAGATATACAGTCCGAATGCGATCTTGATGTTCTTTGTAGTACTGCACCCATTTGTCTCTCGTAGCCTCAACAGAACTCCAGGGGAAACAAAAAATCTTGATTAGCGTTTGAATATCTTCCTCACGCATTTCTCGAATGGCGATGTCTAACATGATTTATTGATCTCCAAAAAACTCTCGAGAAATTGACGGTTATATTGATAAAGACGAGCACTATTGCTTTTCCACGTCCCACTTTTGACGGTAAAACCAACTGTGGCAATGGCCTTATTCAGGCGTAGAAAAGGGATTAAGCGAGCATACTCTGGAATAGGACGGATACTCGCATATCCGGCTAACAATGCCTTTTTGACGCGGGTATCCATGGTCCACTCTCCGTGCTCAATCGAACAGAAGTCTTCTTCAGCAAAACTCGCGCGTGCTCCGGCCCAATCGATAATTCCTTGCAGTTTTCCTTGATGAACGATCAGATTACCGGGGCGATAGTCACGATGCACAATGCAAGGGCCATCTACAGAATCCAAAAGGTTAAGATTCGCTTCGTAGTATCGTCGACACTGCCCAATCAAGTTCGAAGGGAGATGATGACTGCATTCCTCTAATCCCTCTTCAAATTTTGCGGTAAAATACACCTTTGGATCAGAAGATAATTCGCCTTGTATCGGGTCTCCATAGCCCGGTAAACGGTTTAAGTGAATAAGCGCAAGGCATTGGCCTATTTCAGCGGCAAGCGATTCTGTAAGCTCTTCCGTAGTAAGAAGTGTACCGGGCAAACACTCCATTAAGATAGCTCCATGAACTCCTTGGCGAGGTTCTATAGCTTGAATCATTTTTGGTACAGGTAATTTTCCAGCAAAGTGTTTCAAAAAGTATACTTCTCGCAAGTAATCGTTAGTTCGTTCACAGATTTTCAAGATGAGCTGTTCCCCGTTAGGCAGTGTGATCTTATAGACAATTGCTACCATAGCATCTTCATGAACAATCTGTGAAAAAGTGACGGCCTGCAAATTTAGAATTTGTTGATATGTGCTAAGCAACCTTTTCAGGTTTATGTGTTTCATGGTGTCTGTGGGTATTGCGTTGACTTATTTGGTTTCTCATACTTTAATTATTTCTGGGCGATAAAATCAACCTTCATTTCAGCAATGGACAAATGGACAGCGAATGTTTGAAACACGCGAAGCGTTTTGGAGTGCGGTGGTGCTATAACAGGTGCGATTTCGGGCAGAATATGGCTCTAAATCGTTTAAAGAATTGCTTTGCTGATAGATCCTTCAGTTCGTTTTATTATCGCTCATAGTCCCCTGCGCTTTCACTCTCTAATCGCTGCCGTGCATGCTTGATTGCATTATGCAGTTTCTCTCGCAGCAATTCTTTTGATGGTAAAGACGTGAGATATTCTGCCACATGAATGCCTGAGCGGTCCAATTCTAACAATTCAATCCTCTCATTCTTCTGCCCGGCGCAAAGAATGAGTCCCATTGGGGATTCTTCTCCGGGGCTTCGTTCATGCTTATCAAGCCAACGCAAATACAACTCCATTTGGCCTTTGTACTCTGGCTTAAAGTCACCTAATTTCAATTCGATCGCAATAAGCCGTTTGAGTTTTCTATGAAAAAATAGTAGGTCGAGATGAAAATCTTCATCATCCACTATGATCCGCTTCTGCCTAGCAAGAAAGCAAAAGCCGCCACCTAATTCGAGTAAAAACTGCTCCAGCTCTCTCATGATGGCGTCCTCTAGATCTTTTTCCATGTAGCGATCATTGAGATTCAGAAATTCCAGCACATAGGGATCGCGGAAAACAAGATTTGGAGTGAGCTGATCTTCCTTACGTAGCATCTCTAATTCGGCTTGTGCCATGAGTTCCGGCTTTTTTGAGATAGCGGTGCGCTCATACAGCATCGAGTCAATTTTTTTTCGCAAGGTTCTTACATTCCATTTTTCAATACGGCACATTTCAGCGTAAAAGTCCCTCTTGGTGATGTCTTTGATTGGGATTAACATAAGAAGATGTGACCAGCTTAATTGTCGCATCAGTGATGCGACAATTTGCTCATCGGGAAAAACTTCCGAAAATTGGATCATTTTTCTTAGATACTTTTCCGAAAATCCATTCCCAAATTCTATATTCAATTGTCGCGACAATGTTGCGACAATTGATCGTCCATATTCGGCTCGCTCTTCCCCTAATATTTCTAGACGGATACGTTGGCCTATATTCCAATATAATGCATTCATGCACACGTTAATAGTACTCGCAATGGACTCCCGCGATTGCTCGATCAATCTGCGCAAATCGTCAAGTAAATCACCTTTCGCGATCAACTGCTTCCCAGCATTTTGTCTTTCAAGGTTTCGTTTTTTTGTCATGAGGAAACTCCTTGACTGTTCTCAAATAATTGTCTGTAATCTACTTCTGGCCGCCTCGTTGAGGCCGAGAAAAAATTGGCAACCGCTCGGATTTTAGCGTCTTTTTCGTCAGGATCGAAAAGTTTTTCGTCCCTTCAGGACTCAGCACCTTCGGAGCGCGCAGGAACGTCCGAATTTGCCACGTGAGAGGTTACTTTTAGACTTCCGTAAACTGAATCATTTGGTGAAAAAGTGGGGCAAGTAGGACTTGAACCTACGACCAGCGGGTTATGAGTCCTTTTCCCCGTGTAACTCTGAACAAAATAGAGTAAACCAGAATCACGTTTTCCTCGCAAGAAAATCAAGATCTAGTTCTGACAAATTCAGGAAAGTTCCTTTGTATTCCATTCATTTGCGGAAAAAATGCAGAAAATTTCATCTGATTCATCAAGACACGATAGGTCCAGCCATTTCTTTTAGACATTCTGATATAGAACTCTCGTTCTTGTAGATCTTTACATTTTTCCAATATAACAATGTTATGTGTCCAGCTAATTTCTGCAGTCATTGCCTGCAGTTTTAGGAGGAATTTCGGGAATGATGACACTTAATGATGACGCTTTTAGATGCTTTGTCAAGAAGGCCCCAGACACTATTCTGAACGGGATTTGTTGAGTGAGCTTGGAGAAATTGCTTATGCGCCACCAAAACTCGCCCGTTGAAACATAAATGATTGTCCTTTATAGTTATTCGAACAATAGACCAACAAAACATTCACTTAGAGAGAGAATAAAGTGGAATTTAAAAAATTGTTTTTGACTGTGCTTTTATTGAATTGTCGAGCCCTTTTTGCTGAACCTTCTTTAGCAGAACAGGCAGATCAGGTTAAATCAGCACAAAATCCCAACTACTACTTACATGTGGCGCTCACAGGTGTAGTCAAATATATGATCTTTCCAGGTCCTCCCAATTTCGTCAGTGTAGAGAAAGGGGATTATGAAGAACCGAGATGGATTTTAGATGTTGATGAGGCATCTTTAAAGCGCTTGGCTGAAACTCAGTCAAGTGTTACTCCAAATAACTATGCTTACAGGTTCATTGATACAACTCTGCGAGCGGACGAACCTGATGCTAATTTGGTCACTCTAGTTTCTTCATTTACGGGAGAACCAGACAATATTGAGCTTTATGAAAACATGATCGTCACAATTGATGCTATTATAAGTGCACAACCTGCACATTGTCATACCTCTTTTGTGGTAGAAATTGCCGAGGTGCTTTCCCATGAGTAAAAAGACGTATATCAGAGCCGAAGAAGGAAAACCTCCAGGAATTTCCGTGATTTATCATGACACGGATGGTAATGAGACTATTCGCTACCACGATAAAAATGGCAAGATTGGATCGCATGCTTGGAGAAACAACAACCCAGGAAATTTGGGGTGGGGAAGTGGTGATCATGCCAAGAAAACAGGTTGTATTGGGAAGGCTAAAAAGCGACCTGTTTTTCCTGACTATGCTATAGGGAAGCAATCTATGGGTCTTCTTTTGAAGGAAGATTTTTATCAACGGCTTACACTCAATGAACTTCCTAGAAAATACACTGGTGTACAGCCTGGAGTGCCAGACACGGAAGAGGTAATTATTTACCGCAAAGCTATACGTGTTCTGACAAAATTCGATATGGAACGTACCGTTAAGTCTCTAAACGAAGAAGAATACGAAAAGCTACTTAAGGCTATGGAAACGCATGAGGGCTGGCAAGAGGGTCATGAGGAGTTTAAAGAGATTAAGAAAATTACCGGTGTACGAAAGAATAAAAAAAGAGTCATATCGGAATATCTCATCAAAGATCTAAAACAGGAGCAATGGTGTTTGAAGGATGTCGCTATTGCCATGGCAGAAGAAGGACATTTGCATGCGATTGTGGTTCACGCTAAAAAGGGAGCCTATTTGAGGGCAGAATATGGCTCTAAATCGTTTAAAGAATTGCTTTGCTGATAGATCCTTCAGTTCGTTTTACTTTTCGTTTTATTATCGCTCATAGTCCCCTGCGCTTTCACTCTCTAATCGTTGTCGTGCATGCTTGATTGCATTATGAAGTTTCTCTCGCAGCAATTCTTTTGATGGTAAAGACGTGAGATATTCTGCCACATGAATGCCTGAGCGGTCCAATTCTAACAGTTCAATCCTCTCATTCTTCTGCCCGGCGCAAAGAATGAGTCCTATTGGCGATTCTTCTCCAGGGCTACGTTCGTGTTTGTCTAGCCAACGCAAATATAACTCCATTTGGCCTTTGTACTCGGGCTTAAAGTCACCTATTTTGAGCTCGATCGCAATAAGCCGTTTGAGTTTTCTATGAAAAAATACAATTTGTTCATCAGGAAAAACCTCTGCAAATTGAATCATTTTTCTTAGGTACTTTTCGGTAAATCCATTCCCAAAGTCTACGGATAATTGTCGCGACAATGATGCGACAATTGATCGGCCATATTCTGCTCGTTCTTCTCCCAAAATCTCATGATGAATGCGCTGGCCTATTTTCCAATATAATGAGGTTATACCTGCATTGATTGTAGTGGCAATTGACTATCGCGTTTGTTCAATCATTCTTCGCAAATCGTCTAGAAGAACTCCCTTCCTAATCAATGGCTTGGAAACCTTTTTCTTCGAAGGCTGCGCTTTTTTGTCATGAAGGGACTCCTTGGAGAATTTGTTCGGAAATATTTTTGCTAAATTTTTTGGTCACTTGGACATCGAGATGGGTATAGCGCTGGAGCATGTTTAGAGTACGGTGTCCCATCGCAGTAGCCGGCTCAAGGTTGGACCCTCCCTGCCTTGCAGCTAGTGTACAGAAGGTATGGCGCCATTCCAAACCTAATAGCTCTCCCTGCCGTGAGCCCGTTGTCAAGCTCATCAAAATAATGCAATATAAATAGGGGGATTTGCTTTGGCGACAAGAGATCAGAAGTCTTGTGATTTCATCCTCAGTGAGGACGCGATCTCTCCCTGAGTTTTCTTTGAGTTTGGTTAAGTTAAAACAGGGATTTTCATCGATCCACCGCAAACGCACAGCATAGCTAAAAATGGCAGAGAGGCTTGATACATACCTGTTGACCGTTGCTGGGCTGCGCTTAAGGTTATTTCTAGTGGGTGTGTCAGCGAGATATTGTCTTTCCTTTCCAATAAGGTCAGGCGTAAGGTGTACTAAGGCATAGTCTCCAATACGTCTCTTCCAGTAGTTAAGATGATGCATCACATCATCCGCTGAACGGATGTGCTGCAAAGCCCCATCGTTCTCATAGCGTTCAAATAGTTGTGTGAACGTGTGCTGCTGTTTATGCCGATCGAATTTAAATTGACCAAGCTTGATCTCTCTTTCGATATCAGCTGCCCAGTCTTCAGCTTCTTGTTTACGGTCAAAATGATTGCAAACGGTGGGATAGCCTTTGATACGGACGATCGCACGCCAATGGGAAGTTCCGTTTTTATTTTTACGTTTGGTTATACATGCCTTTGCTCAAACCTCTTTTTGTTATAGTTCGAGCGGCTGGATGGTGTGTGTTAAGATTTTTTTTCACTGTACCGCCCTTGTACCGCGCTGATAAGGTTAAACTTGATTGTTGCTTTTCAATCAAGCTGAATCGCGCTTACAGGTGCGTGTGAAAAAGTGGGTAAGTAGGACTTGAACCTACGACCAGCGGGTTATGAGACCCTTGCACTTCCACAAACCAGCATAAATGAGAATACATAGGCAGAGTAAAATCAGTGGTTTGAGAAAGCACTAATTGTGCTGGACAAAGTCATTTTATGCTAGGTTTTTCCAGTCTAGTGCGTAAAATTTGCGTAATTCTCCTAGGGGATTGAGAAATGAGACGAGTGAAATATCTGTTGACCCGGAAAGATAAATGGATAAGAATGTAGTAAAAAGATAACATTTACCTACATAGCTATCCATGAATGCAAGACAAAAAGCCATTAAGCTCTTTAAGAAGAACCAAGGATTGCTTCGAACAGTCGAAGCTATTCGTTTGGGTATCCATCCGCGCATTATCTATCAGCTACGAGATGAAGGGCTATTAGAACAGTTGGCAAAGGGAATTTATAGATTAGTTGAAGTTCCTGATTTCTCTGAACCCGATCTTGTTCTTGTCTCCAAGAAAATCCCTCATGGGATCATATGCTTGATTTCGGCTTTGGCTTATCACGAAATAACGACGCAGATTCCACACTTTGTTTATGTTGCTATCCCAAACAAAGCAAGGCCATCTAGATTGGAATATCCCCCTCTGCGATATTTTCGATATTCAAAAAAGGTTTATAACACGGGCATTGAAACTAAGTTGATAGGCGGTTATCCAGTCAAAATTTACAACATCGAAAAGACGTTAGCCGATTGCGTTAAATTTCGTAATAAAATTGGAATGGATGTTGTCATTGAAGCGTTGAAGATGTATTGGCAGCGCAGAGGCACTCAAATCGATAAATTATACGAATACGCAAAAATTAACCGCATTGAAAAAATCCTTCAGCCAATTATGGAAACGATAGTGAGTCAATAAGAATGGAAAAAACCAAAAAGAATTTAGAAGAGTCTATCTATAGCCGTCTAAAGAATGTCGCTAAACAGAGAAAAAGGCCCGTTCAAGAAGTTCTGAAATATTATGCAATGGAACGTTTCTTATACCGTTTGAGCGTATCTTCCCATCAAAGTTCATTTTATTTAAAAGGCGGCTTGATGCTTATGGTATGGGATCCTATGAGCCATCGTGCAACGGTAGACATTGATCTTCTGGGCAAGACTTCGAATTCCCTAGCGAATTTGCAAAAAATCATTAATGAGGTCTGCACTATTGATGTCATTCCTGATGGTATGATGTTTGCACCACAGTCCTTAAAATTAGCGGAGGCTCAGTTAGAGGCTGAATATCATGGTATCAGCGCTGCATTCTCAGCGCAGTTATTTACTGCAAAACTTCCTATGCGCATAGATTTTGGTTTTAGCGATACCATTTTGCCACATCCTGCAAAGGTTAAATATCCCACTCTTTTGGATCTTCCTGCTCCCGAACTGAAAGGATATACCCCTCAAACATCCGTAGCAGAGAAGTTTGAATCAATTATACGTTTAGGATTTGCTAACACGCGCATGAAAGACTTTTATGACATTTGGTTATTGATCCAGCAATTCGATTTTGATCGTACAGAACTCCGAGAGATCATTCAACAAGTACTTAAAAATCGTGGTACTGCTTTAGACGTATCCCCAATTGCATTTTTGGAATCTTTTTATGATAACGCAATCAAGAAAGACAAATGGAATGCCTTCTTAAAGGACATTTCTCATGAGCCAATCCCTTTGGAACAGGTGATGCTTGATTTGAAAAGCTTTTTTATGGGGCTCAATCTTCTAGTATCATAAGATATTTAACTGGCGAATCTATTAAATATTAATAATACGTAAACAATTAAATATAATTCAGTTAGATACGATTTTTCTTGAATCTGATTTACGATTGCTTTAAGCTTTGTGAGGATAAACCCTTATTCAACCATCAAGGAGATGTGTTATGTTGAAAAGTTTTATCCAAAAACTCTTTGTTCTCGTCATTTTGACGACTTCCCTAGTATCTTCCGCTTTTGCGGCCGTTGATTACCAAGTTGAAAACCAACCACAAGTTATCGAGACAGTTGTTCAATTCGAACAAAAAGGAATTCTAAAGCAAAAAGATAATGGATACTTATATGTTGAGGTATCTAGAGATTTTATTGCTGAGGCCCTCCCATTTGGCACGCAAATCCCAGGAAAACCTCAAGTAAAAGTAGAATCGATTTTCCTTGAGGAATCCGAAGAGCTTGAAGAAGCGGCCTAATCTTTAATGTGTTTAATAGTAAGTTAAAAAAACTTTATTATTAAACACATTAAAAATCTATTATTTACTTTAAATAAGAAATATGTAATGATTTGTTATTTAGTATTAGATAATAACAGGATTTATATGAAACATTTTTATTTAGTTATATTGTTTGTGATTTCTGCTTTTACTCAAGTTAATGCAGATGTTGAACGGCGAGCGGCAATTGATATTGGTTCCGGCGGGACAAAAGTGGCAATTGCTGACGTTGATACAGAAACAAATCAAATTGTTCAGATTGTTCTAGACACTTCTTTTCCTGTTCCTTATCAAGCCTCTCTTGACAAATCTGCAGATGGCACTTTTGATGTAGAAACAAAAGAGCTGGGATTGAAGACTTTTAAAGAAATTAAGGAAATAGCAGATCAATACCAGGTACAGAATATTGTAGCCATTGCGACATCGGCATTTCGTAAAGCCAATAATAGCAAAGGATTTATTTCAGAAATTGAAAAGCAAACAAAGATTCGTGTTCAGATTATTCCACAGAGAGAGGAAGGTGAAATTGCCTTCTTTAGCGCTTTAGCATCAGGTGAATTTAATCATGAAGAAGCTGTTGTTTGGGATATTGGTACAGGAAGCCTTCAAATAACAACTGCAAATACCACCGAGGGCTTAACGGTTTATATGGGAGAGCAAATGGGGTCGGTTGCATTTAAAAACTACATTGTGGATGCAATCCAGGAAAATGACATAGAGGATATAAGCTCACCTAATCCAATGAGTGAAGAAGATCTCAAAGCAGCTGATAGCTATGCCCGCGCTTTTGCTCGAAAAGCTTACCCAATTATTAAGCAGAAGATTCAAGCTCAAGGTACCGTTGTTGGGATAGGCCGCCTTTTTTATCATAGCATTCGCCCACTCGCTTCTGAAGGTAACGTTATCACTCGAAGCGGATTACGAAAATTTATCGAAAATTCTTTAAATAAAACCGATGAAGAACTCAATAATCCATTTGCCCATGTGGACGTTTCCAACTGCATTTTGACATTGGCTATCATGAAGGCGCTCCATATTCAAGAAATTCGGCCCATTGAAACGACAACGACAAGAGGTCTTTTAGTTTCTCCTTCTTATTGGATGGAGTAAAAGTTAATTTATACATCAAAGGAAATAAATAATATGTCAGTTGTCACATCATTTAACCGGTTAAAAATGGCCCTATTCAATGGGATAACAAAAACCCTAGTGGTCATTGCGGTTGTTGCTAGTATTGATCGAGTGAACGCTGAGAGTTTTGTTGAAAACATTAAACATACTCCACTTATACTCAGCAACCACGATGTGAC